>Ga0210393_10000032_pt1 | contig 192960 bp, 151 predicted proteins | sample IncBWC27OmetaG_FD_160068 | JGI IMG/M metagenome (GOLD analysis project Ga0210393, IMG submission 160068) | Forest soil microbial communities from Barre Woods Harvard Forest LTER site, Petersham, Massachusetts, United States - Inc-BW-C-27-O ... | reverse complement strand
CAGTTCCCCGAGCCGCTGCCTGTAAAGCAGGTCCACGAGACAGTGATCATATTTTGAAACAAATATTGCAACGCGAGGGCGGTAATTCGACCTCGTGATGCGCCACCGTATCGAAAACTCCTCGGCAATAGGCGCAAACCATTTCGGAAAATCTTTCAGATCGAACTCGAACCCTTCCAGGTCCCATTCGACGCGGGCCAAATAGTAACGTTCTTCCCCCGCCTGGTGCTGCTCGAAATGAAGGATGTCGCCGCCATGCCAATAAATAAAATCCGCAATCGCCGCGTCCAGCCCCTTGCGATCCGGGCACTGCAATAAAAGGATGGCGCTGTTCTTCAAAGAGATATTCCCTCTGAAATCAGGAAATGGCGGAGAGGGTGGGATTCGAACCCACGGTAGGGATTAACCTACACACGCTTTCCAAGCGTGCGCCTTAAACCGCTCGGCCACCTCTCCCGCGACGGACGCAACCTTACCAATTTAGCAGAAACTCTCCCACCGCGCACATTTCAGTGGCTTCGCACATTCTTTTTCCTCTGCTAAACTGTTTCCCACGGTTCCGGGATCGTCTAATCGGTAGGACATCAGCCTTTGAAGCTGAGTATCGTGGTTCGAGTCCACGTCCCGGAACCAAACTCTTCCCCGCCCTTTGAAGTGTTCCGGGGCCTTCCAAATTTCAACGGGCATCGCTCAACGAAGGTAGCTCGATTGCATTGATCGAATATGGCGTTCCTTTGGCTGCTGCGGAATTCCCAATGATTGTCCGGATGAAATCGGTTTCTTCTTGCCGGTAAGGCTGGCCGTTGGTCCGGAAAACTTCGTGAAACCATTCCGTTGGTTCACGGTTCACATAAGGGTTTTTCCAGGAATCCCAGGGCAAATAGGTCTGCGTTTTGCCAGCTACGAGCCCCCAATTGATGGCCGCCACCTGATATTTCTTTGCGATGGGCAGCGTGCCTTGAAACGTACTGCCATTCCCGCGCGCCATATATTCCGTACAAAGAATCGGCCGATGATACTGCTGCAGCGATAACACGCGCTTTTCGAACACGTCAGGAGCATCGTAGCTATGGAAGGAAACGACATCGGAAAGCGTCAACTGGATTTTCTCCATCAGGCCAAGCTTTTCTGGAACCGACCAATCTCCTTTCCAAACTCCGCTCGTAAGCGGCTGCGACGCACCAGCCTCGCGCGCCCAGTCAAAGGCTTTGGGCAAGAGGGCCAGCACGAGCTCTTCCTTGTTGGGCGGTTCCAATTTCGCATAGCTGCCGTCATTTGTATTGTCCGGCTCGTTCCAAACGTCCCAGCCAAGAATCCTCTTGTCGTTCGCAAAGGCTCCGACGACTCCTTTGACATAGGCTTCCAACCGCGGGTATTGGCTCGGATCCTTGAGCGCTGCGGCTCCAGGACTCTGAAGCCAGCCGGAATTGTGCACGCCCGGCGTCGGTGCATGTTGTTTGCCAAGTTTGGGATTCGGATCCCAGCAGGAATCGAAGAGCACAAAAAGAGGCCGGATTTTGTGTTTCTGCGCAATGCTCAGGAAAATATCCATTCGCTTCTTGAATCCCGCCGGATCCTGCTGCCAGAGCAAGTCATGCAAAAACACACGCATGGTGTTCAAGCCCAGCGACTCAGCCCAACCGAGTTCCGTATCGATGCGCTGCGGATCGAAACTCTCTGCTTGCCACATTTCGAGCTCATTGATCGCGGTGGAAGGAATGTAGTTGCTGCCGACCAGCCAGGGTTGCCGCGCGTACCAGTCATTCGCTGCCTTTTCTGTCCAGCGAGTCTTCTGTGCTTGTGAACAAAACGCGAGTCCGAGAACAAGCGCGATGCCGGCGAGGTAGCGTTTCATCGTAATGATTTATCTCCGTTTCCCAGGTTGATTTAGAGCGCTCCCGCCTTTTGCAACTCATCCTTCATTCCCGCCCAGCTCTGCCTTGTGGACTCCTCGGGGGTGGCCGCTCCTCTCCAGTGGGTTTCCAGGCTTACGGCAAAATGATAGCCATCGCGCTTGAGCGCGGCGAATTGGCCCGTCCAATCAATAATGCCGCGGCCCATCGCGGCCCAATCATAGCTGTTGCTATCCGCTTTTTTTGTGACGTCTTTGCAGTGGCAGTGGCCAATGCGTTCTTTCGGCAGCAGGGCGTATCCATCTGGAAATACTTTTTCGCCGCGGGAGGCAGCGTTCCCCGGATCCCAGTTCAGCATGAACGAAGGAGACTTTACTTCAGCGAGAACTTTGGCTGCTTCCGCCGCAGTTCCCGTATTGCACGCGGCTTCGTTTTCCAGCAGCAGCGTCACGCCCTTCTTCCCCGCCACACCCGCGGCCGCAAGCAACTTTTCATTCATCGCCGCGCGATAGGGTGCCGGATCGTCGAGCCGCCAAAAATCAAAACAACGCAGCCGCTCGGTCTGAAAGACTTTCGCCAGCTCGATGCTGCGCTCGAGGACATCATCCTGCTGTTCGTAGGTAAAATCGGCGTTGAACTGCGCACCCTTAGGGCTGAAAGCGGATTTCGGCGCACCCGGCCAATCCACCTTGAAGAGCGGACTGGCGATGTCGGTGACCCGCAACTTATATTTTTCGAGGATGCGTCGAGCTTCGGCAACTTCATTGGCATCGAGATTAAGGATATTCTTGTTCCACATGGCGCGCAGTTCGATCCACTCGAGGCCAAACTCGCTCGCAGTCACCTCGCAAGAGCGGCCGAAGTCCTGGCTAATCTCATCGTTGATGACAGCGATACGAAAAGGTGAGCTCATACCGTCAACCCCAGCTTTTCCTCGACGTATTTCTTGTTAATGATCGCCGATTCTTTTGGCGTTCGCGCTTTGTCCGGCACGGCGTCCAGCTCGACAATTCCCCATCCGCGGAAGTTTATTTTGCGAAGTGCATCCAGTACAGCCTGAAGATTTACTGACCCTCGACCGAGTTCGACGAAGCGATAGGATTGTTTCCCTTCGCCGCCGGCCGGAATCCGCTCGACATCTTTCAAGTGCAGGAAGAGCAGCCGGTCGCTGTATTTTTCAATGGCCTTCGCTGGATCACCCCCACCCTGAAAGTAGTGCGCCACATCCAGCTCCAGTTTTGCATAACGAGGATCGACAGCTTCCATGATTTGGTCGACAGCCTCCGGAGTCTCCCCCATTGCTCCCATGTGGTTGTGGTATCCAAGCTGCACGCCCAGATCGACGATGCGCTTGCCGAGTTCGGTCAGCAAGGTGCCGAGCCGTTTGCAGTCCGCCGGCACGATCGCGCGATCCTTGGGCCGCTCGTCAATCACCTGTAGATACAGCCCTCCCGCATCCCGAAGAAATTTCGCATTGGCCACATGCTTGGCTATTTCCGACGATTCGATCGCCGGATCAATGCTCAGGTTTCCGCTGGAGAGAGCAACCATCTTGAGATGGTGTTTCTCGAGCACGTCGCGCAGCGCCGCGCCGCTTCCGAATTCCTGAACGCTGTTGGAACGTGTTTGAATTCCCGGAAATCCCACCGAGGCGACGTCCTCGATCGCTTGCCGGTCGTTTCCACCCCAAGTGATGGAGGCGTATCCGATGTGAATTTCGAACGGGCCCAGAGGAATTGGCGTGTCGAAGTACGACAAGTCCGCCTGAGGATACAGCTTCTCTCGAGCCGCCAGCCAGCCGCTGGGAAGAGCCGCCGCGCCAGCCAGGGCACCCATTCCGGCGAGAAACTCACGGCGAGGTTTGCGAGTGTTCATCTGCGTTCCTTTCTGCGTTTGGTATGCAAACAAGATACAGCAATCAGCTGATTGTGAACATTTTTCTCGAAGGGAAAAGTGGCGGCAGAGCACGCGATCCGCCATGAACGATTGCCAGCACCCACCTCAGACCGTATGATTTCATCGCAGAAGGTCTGAACGTTTGGTCAAGGAGCAGTTTGAGGTCTTGATGTCCCAGGAAACGCCACAAACTCATCCCCACATCAATCCCTGGATCATCGCTATCTCCGTGATGCTCAGCACCTTCATGGAAGTGCTAGATACCACAGTCGTCAACGTCTCGCTCCCTCACATTGCTGGCAGCCTCTCCGCCACTGTCGACGAAGCCACCTGGACTCTCACTTCCTATCTCGTCGCCAACGCCATCATTCTCCCACTCACCGGTTGGCTCTCTAATTTCTTCGGCCGCAAGCGCATGCTCATGCTCTCTGTGACCGGCTTTACGATCGCGTCCTTCTTGTGCGGCCTCGCTCCCAGCCTTCCCTTCCTGATTGTCTGTCGCGTCATTCAAGGTGCGTGCGGCGGAGGTTTGCAGCCCATCTCGCAAGCCATTTTGCTCGAATCCTTTCCACCCGAAGACCGCGGCAAGGCCATGGGCTTCTGGGGACTTGGCATCGTCGTGGCTCCCATGCTCGGCCCTGTCCTCGGCGGATGGCTCACCGATAGCCACTCGTGGCGCTGGGTCTTTTACATCAACGTGCCGATCGGTATCGCATCCATCGCGATGACCTCGCTCTTCATCTTCGATCCCTCTTACATCCGGCGCGCTTCACAAAAAATCGACTACTGGGGCATCGGACTGCTAGCCGTAGGAATTGCCACACTGCAAATCGTCCTGGATAAAGGCCAGGAGAAAGATTGGTTCAGCACGAATTGGATCACAGCCGTTGCCATCGTCGCCGCCGTTACGCTCATCACGTTTCTGCTGTATGAACTTCACATCAAAGATCCCGTCGTCAATCTGCGGGTCTTCAAGGACCGCACTTACTCCACCGGCGTCTTCCTCATGTCCCTGCTAGGCGTCGGCCTCTACGGCACCACGGTACTTATCCCGCTCATCCTTCAAACGCTGCTCGGCTACCCTGCCATCCGCGCCGGTATCGCCATGGCGCCTCGAGGGCTTGGCTCCTTCATTGCCATGCCGGTTGCGGGAATCATCATGGCCAAGTTTGATCCGCGCAAAATGTTGACCGCGGGATTAATCGTGTGCGGCTGGACGCTCTTCCAATTCTCGCGCCTCAGTCTCAGCGCTGGCTTCTGGGATTTCTTCTGGCCGCAACTCATCATGGGCCTGTCGCTGGGCCTCATTTTCGTACCGCTTACCACCATCAGCATGGCTCCCATTCGCAAGGAAAACATGGGCAACGCCACAAGTCTCTTTAATCTCGTACGCAACCTCGGCGGCAGCATCGGGATTTCCGCCGTCAGCACCATGCAAACGCGCTTCCAGCAGCGCAATATCGCGCAACTGGGCTCACACGTGACGCCTTACAGCACCGCCGCGCGCAATATGATGAACTCCATGCAAGGAATGTTTCGGTCTACGGGTTCGGACGCAGTCACTGCGGCCCACCAGGCCCGCGCCGCCATGTTTGGAATGGTCGAACGGCAAGCCAGCATGCTCGCCTACAACAGCATCTTCCTGATTCTGGCGGGACTGTTCGTCTTGATGCTGCCCTTTATTCTTCTGATGCGCCGCCCGCAAGCAAAAGGCGGCCCGATGTCCGTGCACTGACACAGGTCCGCGCAATGCTCACGCCGCGCTCTGCGGACAAAATGCCCCGCGCGAAGGTTGCCAGGCTCTGTCCAATGGCTGTGCGTTGATTCTGAGCGCTGAGTAAAGCGCGATTGGGAGGCAGGTTCTACTGCTCTGGATCGTACGGAATTGGCCCCGTCAGCGGCACCAGAATCTCTTCCGTCGAGACTCCCGATTCCTTCTCCGCCGTCTTATCAAGCTTCCGCTGGACGCGCTTTTCTTCCTTCATTTTGCGCTTTTCCATTCGCTTCATTTCTTTTTGCCGTTTCTGAAATGTCGTAGTCATTGCGTCTCCTCGCAAACGCAGCAGGCGCGGTGCGCGCCCTCACTGTCCATCCACTTCGCGTTCTGTTACCAGCGCGGTTCGCGGGGCTGCCGCGCAGACTCGCGGTAGTCCTCATTTGAAAATCGTTCGCGTCCGCCGCCGCCGCCCTTGCCGCGGCCACCACCGCCGCCGCCCGGCCCGCCAAAATTCCGTGGCCCGCGTGGTGGTCCGCCTTCACCCTTCGGCCGCGCTTCATTCACCTTCAAATTGCGCCCGCCCAATTCTTTCCCATCGAGTCCGGCCATGGCCTTGGCCGCTTCCTCATCGTTGGGCATTTCCACAAACGCAAACCCCCGTGCGCGCCCGGTTTCCCGGTCCATGGCCATGTGCACGCGCGTTACCTGCCCAAACGGCGTGAACAAATCGCGCAGCTCGCCTTCCGTGGTCTGAAAACTCATGTTCCCGACAAACAAACTCTTCATCTTGATTCTCCCCGAACTCTTCGAAGCACCATGAGTGCAGAATCTCGGCAAGCTCACGCTCCCGGGACGCTACGCTACACTGACCTAAAATTGGCTGAATTCAGTGGAGGGAGGGCCAAAAAGCGCGCCCTACAGGGAGTTCAGGCAACCCTACTTCGGGAGTCTACAGGAAAGACAATAACACATTTGGCTGCCAAAACCTGCAACCTGATTTTGCCGCAACCGCCCTCAACCCAGCGCCAGTTCCTTTCTAACTTTTCAAAACTTCCCCCACGGCCCGCCACGCTTGGTCGATGGCCTCATCCGTGTAGGCGTTGGCTCCCGCATCGGAATTCGCGATCGCAATATTGCCAAACGGCTTCCGTCCGATCACCCACGGCTTCTCTTCCTCTTTCCAATCCGGATCAAAGAGCGAATTCGGCGTGTACGCGTAACCATGCGCCCAGCGATTCACGGTAATCCCTGCAATGTCCCGAGCCGGATCAAATCCCGCTCCGCCCAGCATCCTCCCCAGTTGATCCCGAATGTTGCGTTCGAATTCCGAAAACGGCGTTCCCATCAATTCTATTCGCCCCATGCGAAACTGATCTCGCATCGGCATCCCAGGTTTGCACGGCGTGCGCAGCATAAAGAGCACCATCGGCTCTTCCGGCTTGTTTGGAAACGCATATTCGCCGATGCTGACGGGAAAATCGAGCGCCGTGTGCGTGTGATATCCCCCCGGCGCCACAATCTGACGCACGCCCAGCTTCGCGAACGGAGTCCAATTCCGCAGCGCCACATGCGTATACACCAGTGGCGTCTTCACCAAGTACGACAGCGCCTCCTTCTGCTTCTGCGGCAACTCCGGGCAAATGTAGGGAATCATCCCGTTGTAGCAAGCCAGCACACAATTTTTCGCTCGCACCGACTGCAACTTCTTCCCACGCATATATGCAATATCTACTGTTTTCGGCTCGGAACCCGCCGCATCTCCGCTCGCTCCAGCGTGCTGCACATGCACCACGGTGCTGTTCAGCCGTAGGCGCAACGGCGCGCCGGCCACATCCAACTTGCCGTAATCCGCGCGCGCCGTCACCACATCTTCCATCGACTTACCCGGCATCGCGCCCGGTATCAGGGCCCTCACCAGCAAACGCGCCACCGACGCATTCCCGTCCGGAAAATGAAAAATGTAAGGCTCTTCTTTTTCGTGCTCGCCGAGGCCCAATCCATCAAAACCGGCATAAGTGAAGGATTCGTAGTCGTCTGGCGATTCGAAGCACGCTAGCGCGGAAACCGCATCGATCCCCACCCCATACAAATCATGCGGAAACGTCTGAAAAAAAGGCAGCGCCTCCGGATGCACCTTGCAAAACTTCGTCAAATAATCCGCATAACTGACCTTGGCCAGCTTCCGGCGCTTCTCGTCCTTCGATAGCCCCGCCAGGTAGTCCACTTTCTCCGTATAGACCCGCGCGATGTCCTGCCTTGTTACGTCCGTAAGCGGCGCCTTCGCCAAAAATTCCGCCCACGGCGTAGCATTCATCCCCGTGATCAACCGGTCTTCGCCAAACGTCTCCTTATCAAAAAACGCCGCCGTCCCTAATTTCGAATAAAGTTTCGCATCGTAATTCTTGTAAAATCGCTCCGTCTCAATCCCGATCTCTTGGATCAAGCTTTTCGCCACCTCGCTGTACTTCCCCGGGCTCTCAATCGATTGCGTCCCCCCATAACTCAACACCATCCGATTCCCCGCGCGAAACTCATTCCGCTTCGCATGCCCGCCAAAATCGTCGTGATTATCCAAAATCAAAATCCGGGCGTCTCGCCCCGCGCTCTTGCGATAAAAATAAGCTGCCGCCAGCCCGCTAATCCCGCCGCCTACCACCACCAAATCGTAAGTCTCCCCCGTCGAAACCGCCGCCCCGTCCGAATCCCAACTCCCCCCATCCCGCAACCGGTGCGCAAACGTAAACGTCCCGTCATGATTCCCGCGCATCCCCATCAACGCCGGCGGATAGTACCCAGCCGCCATCTCCGGTGCGAAATCGTCAAACGCCGCCGCTGCCAAGAGCGTCTCGGCCCCAAGCGCCCCGCCCACACCCATAGCCACGCCATTCAAAAAATCGCGCCGCGTAATCCCGCGCCCCATCCCCAATTCGCGACCCCTGTTTTCTTCACTCATGCGTGGGATTGTAGCGCAGTCTCAACGCGCAGGTCTCCGCGGCCTCTGTGAGCTGTCGGCTCTCTGTTTAGATTCTTTTTCTTGGTTTTTTTCTTAAGTACGGGGATCTACAATTCGCGCAAAGCCGTAGCCACAGGCAACCGCGCAGCGCGTATCGCCGGAAAAAGTCCGCCAAGCACTCCCATCGCCAGTGCGAACACAACACCCATCACAAGCAGATCCGGTGTGATCTTAAACGCGAACGCGAGATTGGAGAAAGTCTGAAAATTGATGGTGCTGGTAGTCAATCCATTCAACCGCAGAACCGCCAAACAACCCAGCACACCGCCAACAAAAGAGATCAAAAGCGCCTCAAGCAAAAACGAGAAAACCACCGAAGGACCGCCAAAACCAAGGGCGCGCATGGTAGCAATCTCCCGCCCGCGATCGGCGACCGCCGAATACATGGTGTTCAGCGCACCGAAGACCGCCCCGACAGCCATGATCAGAGCGACGAAGCCGCCAAGACGTGTAATCAGCGTGGTCATACTCGTGGATTGCTTAGCGTAGTAATCGATTTCGCGCATCACGTCCACATTCAGCCGCGGGTCGGTGGTAACCGAGTCCTTCAATTGGCTCAAAGCCGCGGGCGAAGTGAGGTGCACGGTGACGGATTGAAAGTTCGTTTCGGGGCGATTGTAGGCCGCGGAGAGAAGGTGCGAATCTGCCCAAACCTCGGAATCGAAGGAGCTGCTGCCCGCGTCAAAAATCCCCACAACCTGCCAGTGTACGGTGCCAAGTGCAATAGTCTTGCCGAGCGTCAACCCGGAGTACGTCGTGCTCGCGTTTTTGCCCACCACCACTTCTGCGAGCCCAGCCTTGAACATCCGCCCTTGCACAATTTTCACTTGCTTGCGTATCTCCAGCACATTCGGCGAAACGCCGCGAAGTTCCACATTGGCGTCCGTGCCCGTCGAAACTAACGGAATCGGAGCCATGAGCACGGCTTCCGGAGTCACCAGTGGGCCGCCGGTTCCTCGCGCAATTCCAGGAGCGTCTTGAATGATCTTCACCGAGTCCAGCGGAACCCCGCTGGTCATCTCGGACGTAGCTCCGGCGCGAACGATCAGCGCGTTGTCTTCCGAGCCCGAGGCCACCAGGGTGGCATGGAAACCGCGCGCAAGTGACAGCATCGCCACAAAAACTCCCACCGTCCCGGCAATCCCCAGCACCGCAACGATGGTCGATGTCCAGCGCGCTTTCACGCTTCGGATGTTGTAGACAATCGGAATAGCCACGTCAGACCCTCCGCAGCGCATTCACAACGCGCATGCGCATCGCGCTGATGCCTGGAAGCAGACCGCTGACCATGCCGACGAAAATGGCAAACACCAGGCCAAGCGACAGCATTGTTTTTGACAGAAGAAGCGGGGGCAGCAACCCCGTGACGGCTGCACTAATCACCGGAATGGCCGCCCACGCAAGTAAAAGGCCTAGCAGGCCTCCGAACAGCGCGATCACGGTCGATTCGGCAAGAACAAGGAAGAGTATCGTACGATCCGTTACTCCAATGGCTTTTAAGACCGCCAGCTCGCTAGTACGCTCGCGAACCGAGATGGCCATGGTGTTTCCAGTAACCAGCAGCAAAGTAAAAAAGACGACGCTCCCGATGGTCAGGATAAGGAATTCGATATTTCCAAACTGTTTGGCGAAACCGGCCGCAAAAGCTGACTCCGTCTCAGTCTTGGTTTCGTAAGAGGAATTGGCGAACTTCGCATCGATAGTCTTCGCGACCCGCACGGAGTCGTCTGGGCTATCGAGCTTGAGAATGTACCACCCGGCTGTGCTCTTGATGACCGCGGGAACATTCTCATCGAAATTTTTCCACTGCAGCCAGAACTGGCCCTGGTCGCCATCAGGTTTCGCCGTGTGATAGATGCCGTCCAGATTGAATTCCCACGTCTTCGTGGGACCGTAGAGAGAATTCTTGATGGGAATCCGGTCGCCTACCTTCCATCCGAATCGTTTCGCAGTTGTCGCGCCTGCGATCGCTCCTTGCTGGTCCTTCACAAATGTATTCCATTGATCATCGGGCACGATGAATTCCGGATACACTTTACGGTGGTTTTCCACGTCAATGACGAACTGTGGAAAGAAATTTTTCTCCTCCTGATAGACCCCGCCGAACCAGTGATCGTGGGTGACATACTTCACACCGGGAATCGCGCGCACTTGGTCGTCATACGATATAGGCATCGTCTGGATAAGCCCGATGCGGTTGACGATCACAAGCCGGTCTGCACCCGCAATGTCAATTCCGCGACTGAAAGCACTATTCACCACCGCCAGGAACGTGAAAAGGACCAGCGCAATCGCGAACGATCCGATCGTCAGGATCAGTCGCACTTTCTTCCGGAACAGATTGGCGAAGATCAGCGACCGAAATTTCACGCCACACCTCCGGCAACCACGCCTTGCCCCAGCTTGGAAGCTTCGACCAGCACGCCTTTGTCGAGATGGAGCGTCGTATGGGCACGCGCCGCCACGACCGCGTCGTGCGTCACCATCAAAACGGTTTTGCCGTGATTCGCGACAAGCTCCTCAATCAAGGCCATGATCTCGTCGGCGCTTTTCCGGTCCAGGTCGCCAGTAGGCTCGTCGCAGAGCAAGAACGTTGGGTCAGATACAATCGCGCGCGCAATGGTCACGCGCTGCTCCTGTCCGCCGGAAAGTTGACGCGGGTAATGGTCCATGCGGTTGACCAAGCCCACCACGTTGAGCGCCGTCTCCACGTGCTTGCGCCGTTCGGCCTTCGAAAGCTTCGTCAGCAACAGCGGCAGCTCCACATTCTGAAACGCCGTCAGCACCGGAATCAGGTTGTACATCTGGAAGATGAACCCAACATGCCGCGCGCGCCACTGCGTCAACTTGCTTCCAGACATGTGCGTGATCTCGTCACCGTCCACGGTGATGCTGCCTTGCGACGGCACGTCCAGTCCACCAAGTAGATTCAACAACGTGGTTTTCCCCGAGCCGCTCGGCCCCATGAATCCCACAAAGTCGCCCTTGTCCACGTCCAGATTAAGCCGTTGCAGCACCTGAATCTCTTCCCCGCCACGGCGGTAGGTTTTCGTCAGCCCGCGTACCTGAATCAAGCTCTTCCCGCTTCCCTGGCCATCCACTCGAATCATCTTCGCCGCTCCTGTTTCCGATTACCTATTTCTTCACTCTACTTCTTAATTTGCACAGCCTGCCCGTCCTGCATATTGGCGGGCCCTTTCACGACAACCGCGTCACCAGCCACAATCCCCGACAAAATCTCCGTTTGCGTTCCCTGCGCGTTTCCCAGCGCCACGGCACGCCGTTCCAGCTTTTCGTTCTTCACCAGGAACACAATCTTTTTACCGCCGTCGTCGTGCAAAGCCTCGTTCGGAAGCAGAGCCGCCACAACCGGCGCGCTCGCGTCCGCTTTCTTCACCGGTTCGTCGCTCAAAAACGTCACCTTAATCCCCATGTCTGGCAAAATCCGCGGATCGAGCTTGTCAAACGAGATGCGCACCTTCACGGTGGCCTTCTGCCGGTCCGCCGTCGGAATCACTGTCCGCACATGGCTCGGAATCTCCCAATCCGGATACGCATCCAGAATGGCCGTCACCTTCTGCCGGTCTTTCACCCGCGCAATGTAGGATTCATTCACGTCCACTTCAATCTCGTTCGAATTCATATCCACAATCGTCGCAATTCCCGTGCGCGTGAATCCTCCGCCGGCCGAGATCGGTGACACCATCTCGCCCACTTGCGCATCTTTCGAAACGACAATTCCGTCGTACGGCGCGGTAATCACGCAATTGTCCACCGCCTGCTGCGCCTCGCGAATCCGCATTTCGGATGCTTGCACTTGCTGCTTCGCCAGATTGATTTTGGCTTTCAGGCTGTCCACGTTCGTGCTCGCGGTGTCCAGTTGCTCTTGCGTCTGCACACCGGCCTGCTGCAATTGTTCAGCTCGCCGCAATTCGATCTGTGAAAACTTGAGCTGTACTTGAAAATCAGCAATAGCCGCCTGCGAGGAATCCCGGTCCGCCTTCGCGGAGTCTAGCGCCTTCTTCACATCTGCATCGTCCAGCGTAGCCAGCAATTGTCCTGCGTGCACGCGCGTCCCTTCATCGAAAAACACGCCCGTAACCCGCCCGGTAATTTTCGCCGCAATCGTGGCTCTTCGCCGCGGCGTAACGTATCCGCTCGCATTCAAGATCGCCGAGCGTCCACCGATTTCCGGCTTCTGCGCCGTCACCACCTCCACAACGGGCGTCTGATTCCGAAACGCATACGCCAACCCCGCAATGATAACCACCGCACCGAGCACCGCCGACGCATAGCTCAGCAGCTTCCCGGCCTTCCCGCCCGAGCGGTGGCTGTCATGAATCCGTAAGGAGCTCAAATCCGCCTTTGGATGTATTTCCGTTGCCGCCATCAATGCCCTGTTCTCCATGCCAGACGCCCTTCACCTGCATCTACGCATTGCCATTTCGAAAGATTACAGGCCAGACCTGGCTTTCTGCTGTCCATTCTAACCTGCTTTGCGGCTTGCCGGCCGTTTCCCGCAAAGCGTTCGATGTGTTTTCCGTACGTTTTTGCTCTTGTGGCCAAATCTGTCGCTCGCCGCTTTGCGCTGTGCCGCCCTTCGCGTATACTCTTTCTGTTACTAATTATCTTAGTTCGTGAGATAATTAGCTGTCAAGATAAAATGAGCCGCATCAAACTGGACAAATTCTGCAAGCCGGCCGCGGGTGGCAAGCGCAACGCCCTGATCGTCCGCGTCGGCATGGAACTCGGCCGCGAACTCAGCACTACCTCCATCTTCTTCCACCAGGCCATCGCCACAAAGTTGGGCATCAATGTTACTGATACCAGATGCTTTGAATTAATGTCCCGTTATTCCCAGGGGCCCCTCACGGCCGGAGACATCGCTCGCGCCTCCGGTCTCACCACCGGCGCCGTTACTGGCATCCTCGACCGTCTGGAGAAAGCCGGCCTCGTCGAACGCTTCCGCGACTCAAGCGACCGCCGCAAAGTCTTCGTCCGCCCATGCATGGCTGCCCTCGAGCGTATTGGCCACCTCTACGAAGGCCTCGCCGCCGCCTCCCTCAAGCACGCCTCCCGCTACTCGACCAAAGATCTCGAGCTGATCCAGGACTATCTCGAGGGCAGCCTCAAAACCCTCCGCGAACAAGCCGCAAAGTTCTCCTAGCCCCCTCCACCAACCACGCCCACCTCGCGCTTAAACCATCTAGATCATGGCGGGGGTCACCCAATCCCCAACGATCGCTCATGTTCGCAATTGAGACAAAAAATCCCATAAGCGGACGTCCGCTCCAGAGGAACTCCCCCTACGTTTACCTTAAATATCACGCTTTGAATGACTTGGAGCATATACTCGCAGGCATGCAGGATGCGAATCAGTCGACGCATTTCTGAAGGGAGCCCGCCAAGATGCTCAATTTCTGGAACGACCTCCGGTACGCTTTCCGCACCCTCGCCAAAAACCCCGGCTTCGCCATCATTGGTATCGTCACACTCGCCCTCGGCATGGCCGTCAACACCACGCTTTTCAGTGTGATCAATGGCTTCCTTCTCCGCCCCCTCCCCGTGCCTCATCCAGAACAAATCACTGTCCTCGCCCTGCGGCAATCCTTGCTTCCAGGAATTCACCATTTCTCATACCCGGATTTCGAGGATATTCGCGACCAGTCCAGCTCCTTCACCGATACTCTCGCTTTCCGAGTAACACTCGCGGAACTCGGCGTCGACCAGAAAGCCGATCACTGCATCATGAGCCGCGTCTCCAGTAACTATTTTTCTTCGCTTGGAATCAAGCCAGCCTACGGACGCCTCATTCTTCCAACCGAAGGCCTCAATCCTGGCGCCGACCCCATTATCGTTCTGGGATATTCCTACTGGCGCAAGAGATTCGGCAGCAACCCGGATGTCGTCGGCAAAAAAGTGGAGATCAATCAACATCCGTTCACAATTGTCGGAGTAACGCCTAAGGAATTTAAGGGAACCTATTCAGCCCTCGATATGGACGCTTTTATTCCTTTCAGCGCGGAGATGGCCGAGGATGCCGACAATCCTGTGGAAAAATCTTGGACGAGCAGAGTCTCCCGCAATCTCACGCTGATGGGACGACTGAAACCCGGCGTAACCATCAAGCAAGCCCAAGCGTCGCTCAACGTTGTGGCCGAGCGCATTTCCGACGAGCATCCTGACACGGAGAAAGGCATCGCCCTGCAGCTTTTCCCAGAAAAACTGGCCAGGCCGGAACCTGATCCGGAAAACCCTATTCCAGTTGCCGCCATGGCCTTTATGGCTCTAGCCGGGCTGGTGATGTTGGTTGCGTGTTTCAATATCGCCAATGTTCTGCTGGTTCGTGCGACTGTGCGCCAGCGCGAAATGGCGATTCGAGCCGCTCTTGGCGCGGGCCACGGCCGTCTCGTACGGCAATACCTTACGGAGAGTCTTCTACTAGCCTTTCTTGGCGGTGGCGCAGGCCTCGTACTCGGGTCTTGGGCGGCTGGGATTCTGGGCTCGCTCCGCCTTGGCTCCGAACTTCCCATCGCGTTTGATTTTCATCCTGACACCACTGTCTATCTGTTTGCACTAGCAGCGGCGCTGCTCACCGGCCTGATCGTCGGCACTATGCCGGCCTTGCGCGCGGCTCGCACCAATGTGATCACAGTTCTGCATGAAGGAGGCCGCGGCTCCTCGTCCGGACCGCGCCGGCAACTGGCCAGAAATACATTGGTGGTGGCACAAGTGGCGGGTTCGCTGGTGCTGCTCATAGTCGCTGGTCTCTTCGTCCGCAGCCTGGATAAAGCGCAAAAGATTAATCTCGGCTTCAATCCCGATCATGTTCTCGATCTGTCCGTGGATGTCGCGCAGATCGGTTACAAAGAGCCTCGCGGCCGTACCGTGTACCGCGACATGGAGAGCCGCATTCGCGCTCTGCCCGGCGTTGAATCCGTGGCTCAAGCGTTCATGACTCCTATGAGCCTCATGAGCGCTGGCGATCGTTTAACGATTGAAAATCAAATTCTCGAACCGGGCCAACAACCCCCCGACATCAACTACAACATTGTGACTACGGGATATTTCGACACCCTTCAGATTCCCTTGTTGCGCGGCCGGAAGTTCGCGGAGGCCGACAATGAAAAAGCCCCGCTGGTTGCCATCATTAATCAAAACATGGCAAAGAAGTGCTGGCCCGACGAGGACGCCCTCGGCCGGCGCTTCAGCACCAAGGGCCCGGCAGGGCCCTTCATAGAAGTCGTAGGCATCGTGCAAGACGGCAAATACCAGGACGTCACCGAGGATCCGCAGCCCTACTTCTATCTCCCTTTTGAGCAAAACTACATGTCCATCCGCACCATCCACGTCCGCACATCCGTGCCTCCGGAAACGCTTGGCTTGCAACTTGAGTCGCAAATCCACGAACTCGCTCCGGACGTTCCTATCACGCAAGTCCAGCCGATGAGAGAATCTCTCGAAGGCGCAAACGGCTTTTTCTTTTTTCGTTTTGGCGCGCAAATCACGGCCGTCATGGGTATCCTCGGGCTGATTCTCGCAGTCGTTGGAATCTATAGCGTGGTCTCGTACGCGGCCGCTCAACGCACACAAGAGATTGGCATTCGCGTCGCCATGGGGGCTACATCTCGCGACATCCTGAAAATGGTCTTGCGCCAGGGACTGGGCGTGGTCGGCATCGGGCTCGGGCTGGGCTTAGTGATCGCGCTTGCCGGCACACGCTTGATGAGCAGTTTCTTCATGGGCATCAAGCCGACGGACCCGCTGACATTTACGGTCGTAGTCCTCTTGCTCACGGCGATTGCGCTTTTCGCTTGCTGGATTCCCGCGCGCCGCGCCACGCGTATCGATCCTCTCGTCGCCCTGCGCCACGAGTAGTTGTTTTTGGGGGTCTGAGCCGCTCCCGTAGAACTCGTTCCACGCCTCAAGCGATGGACTTGCGACGAACGTGTATTCGTCAGCAGCCTAGAATCATTAGAATGTGAGTGATAGGCGACTTAGCCGAGGATGCGGCGGATCTCCTCGACAATTTTTTCGCTCGCCGCGGAAGCGCTCACCTCGCCGAGCTTACGGTAGTTTTCGAAGTGGTCTTCGTCGAACCATTGATTCGCAGTCGTGTCGTGCGGAAAAGCCTTGTCCTTGCTGGCGTAAGCGAGAACATCGCAAGGATCGCTTTCTACCAGCGCCGGCTTCAGGTAAATGATCGTTCCGTCTTCTTCGGGGGCATCCGGGTTGTATCGGATCGTTCCAATCGCAAAGTGCGCTTCAGACCTGCGTGTTCCGGGATCGTCGGGAGATGTTTCGGGCTTGATCTCGTCGAGCGCCTGCAGCACGATCTCCACGCCGAAATCTGTTCGGCATCGCTCGACGGCATTGTGCAAATCGCCGAAGCCGTACTCCGAGTCGCAGGAAGCATCGCTCGCGATGATCAATTTGCACCGCCGCCGGACGAGTTCGTACACCGCCAAGTTTTCGAAATGACCGCCGTCGGAAAGATAGACGTACTTGCTGTCGTCATTCGTGGATCCGAGCAGTTCCTGCAACAGGCAAGCGAATCCGATGCGCGGGCTCCCGTTCTCCCAGCCTTTTCCGAGCGGATTCCCGATCCACCAGCCTAGCCGCACATCGAACAAGGTCATCAGAAACCCCAGCCCGGGATCGGAATACGAACCCATATTCGGGCTTGCGGCGGCGCCCGAAATGGCCACGGCCGTTCCCATGGTCACACCCGCCTTGAATCCTGGCAGTTTACACGCGAGTTTTTCCGTGGGTGCATAAGCGGCCTGCCAGTCTCGCCTGCATCGAAGTGGCCGCGTAAATCCTCCATGAATTGGCGTCAGCGCGAACGAGCGGGCTTTTCGCGTTTGGAGGGCGAGTTCCTTGCCCCGCACCACGTTCAAGCTGGTATTCAGAATCGGCAGCGGCCGCCCGTCCTTGGGATCGTTCGAGCCGAGAGGAATTTGCAGGCTGGCGAGTGGGAAATTATCTGCTTCAGAAAACCCCGTGAACGGCTGCGCATTCCGCTTCCTCACCGTCGCGCCCAGATAACACCTGACCAATCGGTTGCGATACAGGTAATGGATAGAGAATTCGTTGATGTCCACTCTCCAGGAAACGAACAGAGATATGCCAAAAAATATCAGGCATAGCAGTGGAACGCCGATATTGAAATCCTGATCGCTGGGAACTCGGAAGGTGCTCCACCAATCCAGACCCATCACCCAATTTGCGGCAAACGAAGCAAAAATCGAGAGAGCCAGCAACAGCCCCAGAATGAAAATGTACGGCGTAAGTTTTGCGGCCAGGGCAAGGAGCTTCTTCATTAGTGGAGCGTCGGGATTCCATTTGCTGGTTTTCTCACTCTTGCCGAAAAACACGCCGTATGCGGTCGAAGCGACCCACAAGAGGACTCCGGTGGCCGTTTTGGGATGGGCGCTGCTTTCTCTGCCAAGCAAACCCCCCAGTGCCGGTGGAAAGTAGATGGCAATCAGGAATAGACCGAACCACAAAAACGCGAAGAGAAGCAGCCAGCCGCCCAACCGGCCCCACCACTCGCGGTGCGCATCACTCATCCCGCGCCCCATTAATCCAATATGAATCACGCCGGCGATCAGCATGATCAGGATGGACACCGGCGTTGCAAAAGTCATGATCCGCCAGTTCCCGTAGGCATTCCCCGCCGCGGCCCCTGGGGGAATTAAGAGAAGGCTGAAAGGAACGAAGAGATATCCAATCAAGGCTCCCGTCCCTGCTGCTGTGAGCATGACGAGCCCGCTGACTGGCGCGGTGCTTCGGTGGCGTTTCTTCTTTAAGTGCACCATTCGCCGAACAAGACAGGCACCTGTCCACATGCTGAAATATAGGCCGATTCCCATCAAAGGCGCACGGTATCTGGGGTGGTCGAGGATTCCCCAGTCTCTCAGAAATTGGCTGCAACCGTAGGTGAATAACGCGGAAGACACCAGCAATGGGCCGATGATGAAGACGTGGACGGCCCACGAATTTGCGTACCACGGGTCTCTCTTTCCTTCGTGGGGATCCACCGTTTCGAGATTCAGCCCCATGAAAATCACTGCCACAAGCCCCAAGAGGAGTCCCAGAGCGAGCGCGAAATGCTGCGACCTCATGTAGTGATTCCACGCAAAATTCTTTTCTCGCAAAAAGTCCTCGAGATTCTCGAACGCAAGCAGAAGAGAGACAACCGTCCTGGGCCCAAGCAGCAGCGCGAGAAGCGCCGTCACGAGGATGATTTGGTTCAGCAGCGTATTTCGCAGATAGCTCGCTGCAAACGCCAGAAAATCCGCTCGCAGCAATCCCTTCCGTGGTGTGAGGTAGTTGCTGTAATCGCGCAAGAAATGGAGTTCTGGCGGGTCGCCTGCTTCCTCTGGCATCTTGGGCGGCGTTGATAATCGCCGCTCGATCTCGTGGATTCCGATGCCGTGGTGGTACATCCATCCCATCAGCCAGCCGCCGATGTAGCCGCCGCCTGAAACCGTGGATACATAATCGAGCGATCGCAGCAAATTCTTTCTCGCGAGGGCTTGGAGCACTCCGAGGTTGAAAGTCGCGCTGCGAATGCCCCCGCCCGAAAACGCCAAGCCGACCAGGCTCCTTTGAGCAGCAGGGCGCTGCGAATTCGGCTCGAGCCGCAAGTTGCGCGACGTCTCTACTTGCTGAAGCTCCTCTCCGAGCACGTCGTGAACGGATGGTGGCGTCATTTCTTCTGGCAACCTGGGAGCTTTGAGTCGCTGTCGGCTTTTCTCATCGGTAGTGGGAACCCCTGGAGTAGTGAACCGCTCCCTCGTTGCGTTTCATCCCTTGGGACGTTCTTTTCCGGTTACTCCTCCGGCATTCCGCTCCGTACCGGAGGAGTTTTTCCCCGTCTCCCGTTGCACCGGTGGAACAATCGCCCCAATTTCTCGGCCGGAGCCGCAGACTTCCGGTTAACCTTGTTTTAAGCACTGCTTCCCTCGATGAGTGTTTATCGTGTCCTACGAACACCTGCGCCGCAGCAGCCGCATCCCGAAAGAGGTCGCTATTCTTTTGACCGGAAGCGACATGGATGGCAAAGGCTTCTCGGAAATGACCAAGACCGTGCTTCTCAGCCGCCACGGCGCCGGCATCATTTCCACCTATAAGCTCTCCGCCGAGCAAGAGATCATCATTCGCTATCTCGATACCAACAAGGAAGCTCTCGTGCGCGTTGTCGGCCGCATCGGCTCGGAAGGCGAGATCTATACCTATGGCGTGGCCTTTGTGGATCATTCCAACATCGATTTTTGGGACATTGACTTTGCCCCCGTTTCCGAGAGGGAAAAGGAGTCTCGCCGCATGCTCCTTGAATGCGGCAACTGCAAAACGCACGAAACCGTGGAGCACAGCGACGTCGAATCCGACGTTTTCCTCATCAATGAGGGGATCGTCCGCTATTGCAAGAAGTGTGGTGACTCGACGCTGTGGAAACGCTCTTCGGATGTTCCCGAAGAGCAGCCCGTCCTGATAGCCGCCGGGCAGAACGCCGCTGAATTCGCGCCTGCCGAAGAAGCTCCCGCCGCGCCGCCCATACCAGCCCCCCCAAGCGTCGAGGCTTCCCCGATCTCGCAAGCTTCCCCGATCTCGCAAACCTCTTCGGCCTACGCTTCACCTACGGACCGCAAGCTCGCCGCTCCTCTGGACAACCGCCGCAAACACCCTCGCACCAGGGTCAGCTACAAAGCCTCCATCCGCCGTTCGGGCTTTACCGACGACATTGTTACCTGCGAAGACATGTCCAAAGGCGGCCTCTGTTTCAGGAGCCGCAAAAAGTATTTTCAGGGGACCGACATCGAGGTCGCTGTCCCCTATTCTCCCGGCGCCAACGCCATCTATGTCCCCGCGCAAATCGCCTGGGTGATCGAGATCACCAAGGATAAGCTCTACAAGTGCGGCGCCGCTTACCGCCGCACCTCTCGAGCCTCCTAAAGTCGCCCCAAATCCATAGGAATCAGGACCCGCCCCATAAACCGCAAAAAAGGCTTGACAGCTAATACTGTGTACCATACAGTGTGTGTCGCACACTGTATGTCGCCTGGTAATGCCAACCACGATCTCTTTGAAAACCTGCGGCTCGAACTACGCCGGGGCTCGCTCATTCTGGCCGTAATGGCCTCCCTGCAGACCGAGCAATACGGCTACACGCTCCGGAAAGCGCTCACCGACCACGGCATGCCGATTGATGAAGGCACCTTGTACCCCCTGCTGCGGCGCCTGGAGACGCAGGGGCTGCTCGTCAGTGAGTGGCGGGAAGAGGACAAGCGCAACAAACGGTTTTACCGGCTTTCCGCAGATGGAAAAACCATTTTCAAACAATTGCTCGCCGAATGGCAGAGCATGAATTCCTCTTTGAGCGGGATTCTTTAGGAGCGCGTGATGGACATTCTGGAAAGTTATCTGCGGGCAGTGAAGCGCTGCCTTCCGCGAGCGCAAAGCGATGACATTATCAAAGAACTTTCGGACGATCTTCGCTCACAAATCGAAGAGCAGCAAGCCGCGCTTGGCCGCCCATTCAACGACCAGGAGATGATGGCTTTTTTCAAGCAGCATGGCGACCCCATGACGGTGGCGCGCCGGTACCGGCAAGATCATCGCAGTTTGTCTCTCGGGTGGGAACTGATCGGACCTGAACTTTTTCCAATGTATTTGATCCTGTTGTCCTTCAATCTAACGCTCACGGTAGGGGCTGTGGTCGTAGTCTCGCTGCTGATTCACGTTCCCATCACATTCGACGCGTTCGTCGTTCCGGTTTTGGCACAGATCCTTTGCCTGACGGTGGTCTTCACGATTTTGAACCTGATCCGGCGAAAATATCCGCAGCCGTGGTACTACCCGCCGGCGGAACTTGCTCCCATGTTGCCCGTCAGTCGCTGGTATTCGCTCATCGGCTTGATCATGTGGGCCACTGTGGCAATTTGGTGGCTCGCGGTGCCGCATTTTCCGCAATTGATTTTAGGTTCAGGGGCGGTGCACTTGAAGCTTGCTTCCACCTGGCACAGATTTTATGTGCCGATACTTCTGCTGGTGATGGGTTCGATCTCACAGAGAGTCGTAAGCCTTTTACATCCGACATGGACTTGGGCGGTGCCGGTGATGCGGATGGTTATCAATACTGCGGCCGTGCCGATTTTGTATGTCCTGATGTTCAAGAGCCAAACCTTGGTCGTGCTTGCCGACGGAATCCAAAACACTCCGCATTACGAGCAACTCGTTGAAGACTTCAATGGCCTGATTCGCTGGGGCATTCTCGGGCCATGGCTCTGGATGTACGCGGGGATCAGCGCCATCGTTTACGCATGGTACAGCGTACCGCACTTGCGGCGTCTAATTCGGGGCACGCGTCGGCAGTCGGCGGTCATTTAGCGGGACCGTTCTTTCGAGAGGATCGAAGATCATGAAGGCGCTTTTCTTACTTCTTGACTTGCTGACGGACAGCGATGGCGTTCGAAACTTTGTCCATTCCTGCTTCATCGCGGCTGTGGTCAGTGTTGCTGTTCTCTTTTTGCTGGGCGCTTACCATGTGTTTCGGCGTACTTCGACGCGTCAGAACGCTCTTTCGCCACGACGCGCCTGAAGAATCTCAGGAAAGTTGGGAGAGAAATTATGAGCAACGAAATCTGGGCTGAACTTTCGGGAGTACAGAAACGTTTCGGAAAGATAGTGGCGCTGGACGGTCTTGACTTGCAAGTGCGGCGAGGAGAGCTCTTTTCCGTGCTCGGCCCAAATGGGGCGGGCAAATCCACCGCTGTTTCACTCATGCTCGGACTGCTGCGGCCGGACTCCGGGGCGGCGCGGCTCTTCGGGAAGTCTCCACTGCTCGTCGAACCAAGACGCCAAGTCGGCGTCATGATGCAGGAAGTGACGCTCGCGCCAGAGCTTCGTGTGCGCGAGCATGTCGCTCTCGTCGCCAGCTACTATCCTCGCCCCTTCACGCCCGAGGAAGCCATGGCGTTAACCAACATTTCGCCCTTGGCAGCGCGCCCGTACGGAAAGCTCTCGGCTGGGCAGAAGCGCCAGGTGCAGTTCACGATGGCGGTTTGCGGACGCCCAAAACTCCTTTTTCTGGATGAGCCCAGCGTGGGGCTTGACGTGCGTGCCCGCGAAACGATGTGGGCCACCCTGCGTCAACTTATCCGCAACGGCTCTTCCATTGTGCTTACGACGCACTATCTCGAAGAAGCGGAATCGCTCTCGAATCGCGTCGCCGTTCTCAACAAAGGCCGCCTGATCGCTTTGGGCAGCGTCAATGAGATTCGCGCGCTGGTCGTTCGCAAATACATCAGCTGTTCGACGGCGCTCGCCGCCGATCAGATCGCGGCGTGGCCGCACGTCGAGAGCGTCACGCGTGATCAGCAGCGTCTCGAAATCAGCACCAGCAACTCTGAAGCGGTGGTTCGCCGCTTGCTCGCCGCCGACTCTAATCTTCAGGAGCTCGAAGTCCGCCGCGCCGGGCTCGCCGAAGCCTTCACAGAACTCACGCAGGAGGCTGCATGATGAATGCCAGATCGCTTGAAAATCCCAACGCGTTCGAAAGTCCGAGGCCGTTTGAACCTTTTGACGATTCGCCTCTCGCAGGCGTGATGTCCACTGGCCGGCTGCTGCGCGCCTATCTCGCGGAAGCCCGATTCGAATCCCTGCGCATGTTCCGTGTGCTTGGCTTCTCGATACCGTTTTTGGTGCTTCCGGCGGCTTTGTATCTGCTATTTGGAGTTGTGCTGTTCGGAGATGCCGTCCGAAACGACCTGTCCACGGGAAAGTTTCTCTTCACCGCGTTCGCCGTCTTCGGCGTGATGGGCCCGGGCATGTTTGGTTTCGGCGCCACCATCGCCACGGAGCGGGAACAAGGACTTCTCACGCTTAAGCGCGCCTTGCCCGCGCCACCCGGGTCTTACCTGCTCGCAAAATTGCTCATGACCATGCTCTTCGCATTCATCATAATGGTCACAATGATCACCGCGGCCTTGTTGCTCGGCCATTTGCCGCTGACCTTCGCACAATGCGCTCGCGTCACGGTGATCGATATCCTGGGGTCTCTGCCCTTCTGCGCCATCGGATTGTTTATCGGAACGCGCGCCTCCGGCAAAGCGGCCATCGCGTTCGTAAATCTCATCTACGTGCCGATGATGCATGTCTCCGGCCTGTTCTACCCATTGCCCAAATTTCTTCGGACCATCTCGCCGGTCTGGCCAACCTATCATTTGCAGCAATTGGTGTTTGGCGCCCTGGGAATGACCTTCTATGGGAAGTCCGCAGTCCATGTGGCGGTGCTCGCCGGCGTCACCGTGGGTCTCACGGCGCTCTCGGTCCGCAGGCTCGCGCGCATCGGCTGAAACCGAACCGGACCTGGCCAAGCGTCCGAGCAGGCTGCCGGACACGTGCGATTGACCCGCTCGCGCCGTGCGGCGGCGGGACCGGATAGTGCAATACACTTCGACAAGAGCTAACTCTCCGTTCCAGTTAGGACAAGCGCTTCCTTGCTAGAGGGGAAATCATAGTAAGGTCAGAAGATACTCGCTGTGCCGTGCCCGTCCCCGGAGGACTGCCTGAATGGTGCAAATCAAAGGAACCGCCATCAAGGACACCATTGAGCAGATCAAGCGCCGATCGGGCGACGCTGCCTTCCAGAAAATCCTCGGACTCCTCGACGAGGAAACTCGAAAAGTGTTCGAGAGCGAAATCTTCTCCTCCACCTGGTACTCGCTCGACCTCTTTACGCGCTTTCTCGAAATCGAAATCAAGGTGCTTGCTGACGGGAACGAGGAGATGGTCACGCGCGGCTCGGAAGCGGTGATCGAACGGCAACTTCGGGGAATTTACAAGGCGTTCGTGAAACTGGGCTCGCCCGAGTTTGTGATCAAGCGCATCGCCGCCGTTCACGCAACCTACTTTCAGGGCGTACCCATCGAAGTCCAGATCCAAGGGAACGGCAGAGCGCTGGTCACATACACTGGCTTTGAAAAACAGCACCGCATCATGGGATTCGCCATCGTCGGATTCTTCAAGAAGGCGCTCGAGATTTCCGGCGCCAAGGATGTGGCGATCTATTTCTCCGTCCCGATTGAAGAGGGCAAAAGCTATTCCGAGCTTTCCATTGCTTGGAAGTAAACGGGGGCGGGTCTCGCGTACAATAGAGCGATGGCCATATTTGAACTTTGGCGAAGAATGCGCTGCCCGTCCCTGGTGCTGGCTTTCCTAGTATTTGTCTCGCAAATTCCGGCCCTGGCGCAAGAGCAGCCTCAAGGCGTCATTCGTGTCGGCGTAAACTTGGTCCTCGTGGATGCGACGGTGAAGAACAAGTCCGGCCAAATCATGGCCGACCTGAAGAAGGAAGACTTCGAAGTTCGCGAAGATGGCGCGGCGCAAAAACTGGATATCTTCAGCCGGGACGAACTGCCTCTGGAGGTTGCGCTGGTTTTGGATCTAAGCGATTCGATCGGGCCATTCCTCGGCCCCCTGCGCGACGCCGCGACCACGGCGCTCGCGGCGCTTAAAGCCGATGATGAAGTCGCTCTTTTTACGTTTTCCACCGAAGCCGAATTACGCGTCCCGTTCACCAAGGACAAAACCGAGATTGCCAAGCAGATCAGTCTGTTTCACGCGGGCGGCGCCACGAATATCAACGACGGCATCTTCATCGCCTCGGAAAATCTCCTGAAGACTCCGCCGAAAGGCCGCCGCGTGATTATCCTGATTAGCGATGACGTTGGCACCGACGCCGGCGGGCAGGGTACGCGCGACATCGTCACGGAAGCTATCGCTGCGGATGCCGTGCTCTATAACCTCAAAATTCCTGGCTACAACCCGCCGCAAACTCTCCTTTACGCCAGCATGGTTCCAGGTTTGGTTAACATTCGCAGGGTGATGGACCAAACGGGCGGCGAACTCTTCGACGTCCAAGACGTCGCACATCTGGATCCCGTCTTTCGCGCGCTGATTCAGCGGATCAAGACGCGCTACACGCTGGGCTACTACACCAACGCCAGCGCAGCGCTCGGCAAACCGCATAAACTCGATGTCCGCCTGGCTTCCTCTTTCGGAAAGAAGGGCAAAGATTACGTAGTCCTTTCCAAAAACGGCTTCTACGTTCACTGAGAAATTCCTGAGCAGCTCACAGCGCAGGGTCTGTAATTCCACGGCAACGCGCAAAGTGAGAGCAGCGTGGATTACGGCACATCATGCCATGCAATGAACTCGTCGGGACCCCATTCAGCACCCATGTTGTCGTCCGTTATTGTGGAGTAGCGGTTCAGCCTGGGCCGCAGATTCGCGGAAGATTCCAATCCAACGTAGGTAGCGGGCGCATTGAGGCTGTCTGCCAGGGAAAGAAATCTCGCGAGCGCTTCTTGGGCGCCCGCGTCACCCTGAGGAAATAAGGGCCGGCCATCGATTCGGAATTCACGCAGATCGCTCTCCCAACGTGCTTTGTCCACTACAAACGGCGAATCACTGACCATCAGAAAATTGATGACCCGCAGCCCGTAGGGGAATTCGCGAAGAGCAGTCGCCATGGCGTCGAACGAGCCAGTCGAATTGAAATAATAGATACCACCCGGATTCAAGTGACGGTGAATGATCTGGAAGAATTCCTTGGAGAGTAAGCTAGAGCTGTGATCGCGCCAGTGATAAGTGGCGTTCGCAACGATGAAGTCGTAGCGCTCTTCTGGATGCGCAATGAGCCAGCGGCGGCCATCGTCGATGTGCAGACGCAACTTGGGATTTTCCAGAAGCGAGCGCACAATCGGATACTTGGAAATCAGCTGCAAGTAGCCTGGATTGATTTCGACGACCTCCAGCGATTCCACTTCCGGGCTGTTTGCGAAAACTTGCCCCCACGAGCCCGAAGCAAGTCCGATCATGAGCATGCGTTTCGGGGCGGGATGCACGGCGTTCACAAAAAATGCGCGAATAGTGGAGTTGACATCGTTCTCGGGATCAACGCGGAAATAACCATCGTAGACGGAGCCTCCAAAGAGAGCGCCGTCGGGAGTAACGCAGATGACGCCATTGCGGTTTTCCACGACGTGAGTAAACGCGCCCATCTCTTGATACTTTCCGCCAAACGCGAGTTTTTCGTACAGCAGGGCGTATTGGCGCGGCGCAACCAGAACCAATGCCAGTGCGGCGAGCCCTAGAGACGCAGCCCAGAGTGGCGGGCGGCGAAAGTGCAATTCCTGCTGGCTCACGATGAGCATGCCCGTGGCGATCGCCGAAACTCCCAGCAGCAACGCGATCTGGAGCAGGGTGAAATACTGCATCAGCACGAAGCCGATCCCGAGACTCCCCACGACGGCTCCGGCGATGTTGGACACATAGACGAGACTCACACCCCGTCCGGCTTGCTCGCCGGGATTTACAGACAGCTGACACAGCAGGGGCATAACCGCGCCTACCAGCGCCGCGGTCACAAAGAAGAGAGGCACGCTGGAAAGGTAAGGGATTCTCCGCCCCATCAAGGAAGCGACCAGCGGGGGAAGATAAGTGGAAATCGCCCCGGCAACCATCATCATTACGCCGATTACTTGAAGCACGCGTTTTGGAGATACGTCGTGAGTGAAATACTCGGCGAGATAGGCCCCAGCGGCGACGCCTGCAAGAAAAGTTGCCAGGAGGAGAGAAAACGCCGGAGCTCTGTCCATCGATGCAATCGAGAAGACGCGGAACCACTCAATCTCAAAACCGAGCGAGATACAACCCGAGAGTGCGGCAAGGAACATGGCCATGGGCAGGGAGATGGCGGGCGCGAACGGTGCCATTCTCTGCTCGTCCGTGGTGTGCTGTGGTGTCGTCGCGCGGCGGCTCCGGCCGTAAAGAAATGCCGTCAGGCCAACCATCACATTCAGACACGCCGCGATTTTGACGGAACCCGAAAGGCCGTAATCCCTTAACAGGAACTCCGCACAGAAGTAACACGCCATCGCCGAACCGAGTGTATTCACAAAATAGAGTCGCGAGACCGAGAGCCCAACTCGGCCGGAACGCCCGACCAGATGTTCCACAAGGAGCGGAAGTGTTGCGCCCATGAGCATGGTAGGCAGCAGCAGGAGCAATAGGCTGAAAAGGATAACGTGAAGCAGGCCCGAGCCAGCGGTGAAGGAGGCGGCCCAATGAAAAATCCGGAGGGAGAGAATGCCGAAAACGGCCACGCCCATTTCGCAGCCGCCAAATAGCAGAATCCCATGCCGTGGAAACCGCACCGACAAGCGCCCGCCGAGAAGGCTGCCGATCCCCAGCCCTAGCATGAAAGCGCTCACCACCACGGCAACGGATTCAACGTTGACCCCATAGATCGCGAAGAGCGCCCTTTGCCAAACCACCTGATAAATCAGTGCGGGCATGCCAGATGCGAAAAACAGAGCGCTCAACAAGAGCGATTCCCACCGATGCGCCGATTTGTCAAACACGAACGCCGCTGCCAGAAAGAGCAGCAAATCGATCAGCAGGAGACCTAGAACCGGATGAATGATCATGGTCGTTGAGGGGCCTCTCCGAAATGGCCCGCAGGATTGCTGGCCCTCTACACTGTTTGAATTATGGGGTGGGCCGAATGGATCGCGGACAGGGATGAGAACTCACGTTGCGTAAGTCCTAATATCCGGCGCGTGGCAACGGCCGGCTAACACGATTATCACCGCTCTGAACTTTCTGCACTTGACTACCGAGCGCGAGACGACGCGCGCACATCCCCCCGGAGCGGCCACTCTGCGGGCTGAAAAAACCTCAATCGGTAAGGCCGAAGCGAGTCCGCATCTCTCGCCGGCCGGCCCGGGTTATGGCTAAAGCTCTGCTGTCGAGTTCCTGGATTACCCATTTTCGTTTCAACGCCACGCCCAGCAGGGCTGCGCCGACGGCGCCGCCGATGTGTGGCCGCCGTTCGCTCCAATCCACACATGCGTACGCGAAACGCCGCCTTAGCGAGCGCGTCTCCTCGACAGCTATTCCCAGTTCTTCGAATGCCTTCGTGCCGCTTCGTGTCAGCGAGTAAGAGTCATCCGCCAACGGCTCAGCGGAATCGCGCGACCCTGCCGATAGCCAGCCCATCGCCCGGATGCGGTCATGCAGCGCGACGCCCAGGGTGCCGGCGATGTGATCGTAACAAGTGCGGGCGGCGCGCAAACGGTTCGGCGTGTTGGGTACGAATACTTCACGCGTCCCACCCGCGAGCACGCTCAAAGCTTCCAGCGCGGCGGCAACATTGGCGCTGGCCAGACTGTAATAGCGATGCTTGCCCTGCGCGAACACCTTCACCAATCGCTGGGCCTCCAGGCGGTGGAGATGCACGCTCGCGGTGGAAGGCGTTATCTCCGCGAGCATCGCCAGCTCCGTGCTTGTTCGCGCGCGCCCATCATCCAGGCAGTACAGCATGCGCGCCCGCGCAGGCTCGCCGATTGCGGCGGCAATTTTTGAGACGGCGGCGTCCGCCTGATCTTCGACATTCATACTTTGATGTTAGACGAAGTATCCCTGTCTGGCAAGAGCCATACTGCTCCGTAGGCGGCCACCGAAGCCTCCCCCCCCGGCCAGTTGAGCCGCCGCGAAGCCATCGGCGGCATGGCCGCCACGGTGGCCGCGCTCACTGTTGGCTGCGAAGCACTTCCGAGCCCGCCCAGGAAAGGATTGCCCGTGACGATTCTATGCATCATCCGCTATCAGATTGATCCCTTTCAACGGGACGCCTTCAAGGAATATGCCGAGAATTGGGGCCGCATCATTCCTCGTTGCGGCGGACATCTCCTCGGCTATTTTCTGCCCCATGAAGGAACCAATGACGTCGCCTGGGGGCTGATCGCATTCGACAGCTTGGCATCGTACGAAGCGTACCGCACGCGCCTGAAGAGGGACCCCGAAGGCTGCGAGAACTTCGTCAATGCACAAGCAAAACGATTCATCCTTCGCGAGGAACGAAACTTCGTCGAACTGGTCAACGGAACTTTCAACCTTCCCGCTGCCCTGCCCCAAACTCCCTGAAGCCAATCATCTGAAATATTAAGTGGTGGTTCTTCGTCTTCTTAACAGGAGGCGGGAGGCGTCCTATGGTCGCATCGGAGTTTGAATACCGTCATCGATTCTGGATGATTCTGCTCGTCTATATCCTCACCTACTCGTTCTACAACGTTTATAGACTCAATGTTCTCTACGCCGTGGTTCCCTGGAATCAGGGAGTTCCCCAGCGGGACATGCTGGTGCGCCTTCTATATGGTGCGGCCGCGCTCGTAGCGGCGGGCGGCGCACTCCTGCTGACATGGTCGGTGGCTTACCGGCCACCCGAGGCCGACGGGGATCGCACAGCCTTCTCCATCGCCGGCCCGTTTCGTTACGTCAGAAACCCTCATTACCTGTCTTATTTTCTTCTCGTGCTTGCCCTCGGTACGTTTCAGAGCGCTCTCGGATTTCCTCTCATGCTTCTTGGCGAAGCGATCTTGCTTCTTCGCCTCGCCGGGCGCGAAGAGCTCCGCCTGGCCGAGGAGTCTGGCGAGCGTTTTCGCGTTTATGCCGACCGCGTTCCGCGCTTTCTGCCCTCGCTCCGGCCGCAGATGGAGGACGACGGGCGGCCACCGCGCTGGCCCGAGGCACTCTGGGATCAGGCCTTTCAGTGGGGCTTCGTCGCTACACTGCTGGCCTTCGCGCTCACTTTGAGCGATCCGATCGCTTACGCGTTTGGCGGCGCGACCATTGGATTTTTGCTGCTGCAAAAAATTGCCGGATTTTTGTGGATTCGCTGGCGCCGCTCCCCGTCGGTCTCCTCATGACCTAGAGGAGACCGCACAATGAGAGAAACACTTTCCTGTTGACATCCCACAGGAACTGCCGGATACTCCTGTGGATACGCCACAGGAGGGACCATGGCTGGCGACAAATCGGAAATTCTGCAGGGCACCCTGGATTTGATGGTCTTGAAAACGCTCGAGACCATGGGGCCGCTGCACGGCTACGGAATTGCCCGCCGCATCGAACAGATCAGCGAAGAGGCGCTGCAAATCAATCAGGGCACCATCTACGCCTCCCTCGTGCGACTGATGCAGCGGGGCTGGATTTCGGGCGCGTGGGGAACTTCGGATAACAACAGGAAAGCGAAGTTCTATTCCATCACCCGAGCCGGGCGCAAGCAGCTGCATACGGAGGCGCGGAACTGGGAGCGCATTTCCGGCGTCATCGGGCGCGTGCTAGGCATCGCGGAGCGCGGTTAATCCTATGTTTGGGTGGATCAGACTGTTTGCTTCGCGAACCCGCGCGTGGGTTTCACCCCATCAAGTTGATCGAGAGTTCGAGCATGAGCTGGACAACCATCTCGCGATGCTCACGGAAGAAAATTTGTCGAGAGGCCTGGCGCCGGAAAAAGCCAAGCGGGCCGCTCGCATCCGGCTGGGCGGCCAAACGCAACTGAAAGAGACCAACCGCGAACTCCACGGCTTGCCTTTCCTCGAAACATTTTTGCGAGACATTCGTTTCGCACTCCGCATGCTGCGCAAGAATGCCGGCTTCACGGCGGTTGCGGTCCTCACGCTTGCTCTTGGCATAGGCGCGAACACTGCCATTTTCAGTGTCGTTTACGCAGTGCTCTTGAAGCCGCTACCTTTTGCGAATCCGGATCAGTTGTTCACCGCGTTTCAGGCAAACACACAACAGGGAATAGCGGAGACGGGCTGTTCGTATCCGAATTTCGAAGAATGGCGGGCCCAGAATCATGTTTTTAGCGAGCTTGCGGGAATCGTAGCGCACCAGCTCACCCTGACCGGCCGCGGCGAGCCCTCTGTTGTAAACACGTCCGTAGTAACTCCGGAACTGTTTACACTCCTGGATGTGAAGCCACTGAAGGGACGCGTCTTTTTCCCCCAGGACGGCAAACAGGGTGCTGCGCCCGTAGTGCTCGTAAGTGAGGATCTTTGGCGGGGCCGGTTCGGTAGAGATCCCGGGATCATAGGAACTTCGATTGACCTGGACAAACGTCCGTTCACCGTGATTGGAATCCTACCCGCCGCCTTTCGCACTCCTTTTTTCAACACCAGGCAGGAAGTCTGGATCCCGCTCGTTCAGGATCCTGTCTTCAGCGCCTTCATGCCTCAGCGGGGAGTACACCTTCTGCCAGTCTTGGTGCGGCTGAAGGCTGCCGTTTCCGTGGTGCAGGCGCAGGCGGAAATGGACGCCATCAGCGGGCGGCTGGCCGCGGAGTTTCCTGCGGAGAACAGTGGTTGGACGGTCCGCCTTGTGCCGCTGCAGAAAGAAATTGTGGGAGACGTAAGAACCGAGCTGCTGGTACTCCTCGGCGCCGTAGGTCTGGTGCTGTTGATCGCTTGTGCCAATATCGCCAATTTGCTTCTTTCCCGCGCGACCTCCCGCTCAAAAGAGATTGCCGTTCGGACTACGCTGGGGGCCGGGCGAGTCCGAATCATCCGCCAGTTGCTCAGTGAAACCGCGGTGCTCGGTCTGCTTGGAGGAATTGTAGGAATAGCTCTCGCTTACTGGGGCGTTAAAGCCCTGAGCTCGCTCCTGCCGTCGAGTTTGCCGCAGATGAACCCCATTCGCGTCGACTATTTTGTCCTGGGTTTTGCGCTTCTACTCTCCGCTATCGCAAGCGTGGCTTTTGGCTTGGTTCCCGCCATGTTCGCAGCCAATGCGGATATACAGAATACCCTTCGCGAAGGCGCCCGTTCCGGCGAAAGCCGCAACCGCCGCCGGGCGCGCAGTTTCCTGGCTATCGCGGAAATTTCGCTCGCCATGGTTTTGCTAGTGACAGCGGGTTTGCTGTTGCGCAGCTTTGCGAGGCTCACCTCGGTCGGTCCGGGGTTTGACACCCAGCACCTAATAAAGGCAGATATCTCGCTTCCACAATTTCAGTATTCCACGCCGCAGCAGTGGGCCGCATTTTCCGAGAAATTCCTTGCGGGGATCCAATCAGACCCCGGACTGCAGGATTCGGCAGTGGTTGTTCCCCGGCCGATCGTAGACCCAAACGTTAGTCTGCCGTTCGATATCGTCGGCAACCCGCCTTCGTCTGAGGGAGCATCTAGGACTGCGAGCTATGTTTCGGTTAGCCCGGATTATTTTCGCGTCATGGCGATTCCGCTGCTGGCCGGACGAGTCTTCAATCAGCACGATGTCTCGTCCGCGCCCCGCGTTTCGATTATCAGTGAAGCAATGGCGCGGCTTTATTTCCCAAATCAAAACCCCCTCGGAAAGCAAATTACCTTTGGTTTCCCACGTGGGAGTGGCGGAGCGACGCGCGAAATTATCGGAATCGTCGGTAACGTGCGCGACGTTGCGTTAGGTCAGGATCCCGGAGCGATGATGTACGTGCCATTTGCCCAAGCTCCTCTTTGGGGCGCGAATCTGGTTGTAAAGAGCACCTTGAGTACGTCGAGCGTGGCCGCCGCAATTCGCCAGGAAGTACAGAAAATAGATAAAGATCTCCCCGTGACCGATGTCCGAAAGATGCCAGACCTTATCGACGCTTCAGTCGCGCAGCCCAGATTTCGCATGTTCTTGCTCGGCCTCTTCGCAGTTATGGCGCTGGTGCTTGCCGCTACCGGAATTTTTGGTGTGATTTCCTATTCGGTCTCACGCCGGACGAACGAGATCGGCATCCGTGTCGCGCTCGGGGCGTCGCGCAAAACAATTCTGGGCATGATCTTGCGCGAAATTCTAATAGTGACGCTCGCCGGCCTTGCCGTCGGGCTCCCCTCGGCGCTCGTGGCTTCTCACCTTGTCGGCCACATGCTCTTCAACGTTTCGGCCAATGATCCCGCCACACTCGCCGGCGTTGCGTTCGTTCTGGCGGCAGTTGCTGCTCTCGCCGGTTACATCCCAGCACGGCGCGCTATGCGCGTCGACCCGATGGTCGCCCTGCGCCACGAATAAACTGGGCCGGCGAAAACAAGTCTTGCGACTTGCGATGACCGAAAAACGTCTCTTGTTTTTTGCTGGGCCTTAAGAGGGGTCCAACCGAGCGCAAAGACTCGCGGCGGAGACGGCTAGGAAGTAAGCCGACCGCTTACTGGTATTTCGCGACCACTTCTCCGTTTTCAATCTTCAGATCCGAGATATCCGACGGCAGCTTCAGCTTTTCGCGGTTTTCCGGTGACTCCATCATTTTCCGCACAGCCGCTTCCAGCGTGGCTTGCGGGATGGGCAGCGAACCGATCTGGCCGCTCACCGGCTCGAACCGCAAGAACCCATTGTCCGCACCCAGCTTGCCCACGAGTTGCAGGGTCATGTCCTTGCCGTGCACATCGAACACCACGTACGCCCGTACGTGATCATCAACCAACTGGACTTTCACATCCTTCACGTTCGAGCGCATCTGCTCCACATCGTCCATCGTCGGCTGGTCGGGATTCGGTGCTGCGTCTGGCGTACCCGAAGCAACGGCATTGGCCGCGCCGTTCGGTGCACTGTTATTTGCCGGAAGAACGAGATGCGAGGCCAGATACGAGTTCAGCTCGGTTTCGGTCATGTGCAGGGTAGCGGGCTGGCCCTGTGCCACGGACTGCTGGACGTCTTGGAACTTCTGTTCGGCCCGAGCGGCCGCTTCCGGCGTGGTCGAAACTGCCGGCGGCGCAGGCTTATGCAGCAATAGAATCAATACGATGAGGGCACAGGCATACACCGTCCAACGAACGATGCGGAAGATCAGCATGAGCGCGCTGATTTTAGAAGGTTGCGAATGAGCGACGGGGCCGACCCCAGGAGGGTTGGCGATACTTGGCATGACGTACTCCTTCTATTCTGCCCGTATGATTGGATGTGCGTTCGTGTCTCTAAGTTTCGTATTCTAAGCACCCAGCCAGAGGGGGAGGCAGTGCTCTCCTGCCGACTCTAACCCTAGAGCTGGCTTAAGGTTGCGCAAAGAGAACCAAAGTACTCGCGGCGCAAACTCGTCACCTGACCCCTTGTCCCTGTCCGGTATCGGCTTTACTCTCCCCGAGGAGGCCTTCATGCTTCGCACACTCGCCTGTCTTTCCGCGCTGCTGCTTCCCTTTGGTGCCGTAGCTCAAGAGGTGCAGCCTCCAGCCGTTTCGCCCGCGGGCCGTGAGCCATCCGCTGCGGCATCTGCCGCACAGGAACGGCCGAAAGGGCGGCCCGGCATCGGCGTGGCTCTGGAAGGCGGCGGAGCGCTGGGACTGGCCCACATCGGCGTGCTCGAGTGGTTCGAGGAACACCACATTCCGGTGGACTACGTCGCGGGGACGAGCATGGGCGGCTTGGTGGGAGGTTTTTATGCGACGGGAATGAGTCCGGCGGAACTCAAGAAATTGATCGCGGGGGTCGATTGGAACGAAGTGCTGGGCGATGTGACGCCCTACGAAGATCTTTCCTATCGGCGCAAAGAAGATCAGCGGGCCTATCCGAACGCTTTCATTCTTGGACTTCGGAATGGGCTGTCGTTGCCGGCCGGATTGAATTCAGGCCACCAGATCGGTTTGTTGATCGATCGGATTACGCTGCCTTATTACAAATTGGAATCGTTCAGCACGCTGCCGACACCATTTCGTTGCGTGGCGACGGATATTGTGAGCGGCAAGGAAGTGGTCTTCGAGCAAGGCTCGCTGGCCGAAGCATTGCGCTCGACGATGTCGATCCCCGGGGCGTTCGCGCCGGTTGTCGACAAGGACCGCGTGCTGGTGGACGGCGGGTTGGTGAACAACTTGCCGACAGACGTCGTCAAGCAGATGGGCGCGGACATCGTGATTGCGGTGCACTTGGACACCAAGCCTATGGAAGCGGCGGACATCAAGTCTCTCTTCACGGTGTTGCAGCAATCTGTTCGCGTGGTGGTGGCAGAAAGCGAAGTGCGCGGTCTTGCGCGCGCCGACGCCGTGGTGAGCGTGCCTCTTGGCGGATACAATGCGACGGATTACAAAAGGCGCGACGCCATCATAGAAAAAGGCTACGAGACGGCCGGCGGAAAATCCCAATTGCTCGAAAAATTCGCACTTAGCGAAGCGGAATGGCAGGCCTACGTCGAGGATCGCGAGGCGCGCAAAAAAACGCTGGCGCCAGTACCGCAATTTATCAAAGTGGAAGGAGCGGACACTGCGCAGCAGACAGAGAACATCGAGCACTACCTGGCACCACTCGCAGGCAAGCCGCTGGACACGGAAAAGCTCGATCGCGCGCTTACGCGGCTTACCGGGGTGGGCCGGTATGACACCGTCGGCTACCGGATCATGGAGCGCGACGGGCAACAAGGGCTGATGATTCTGGTAAGCGAGAAAAACTATGCGCCGCCCACCATTCAGCCAGCCTTCGAAGTGGATGGCTCAGCGAGCGAAGAAGTGGGCTTTACGATGGGCGCGCGACTGACGTTTTTGGATGTGGCGGGATTCCGCTCGGAATGGCGCACGGATTTCCTTTTCGGAAACACGTACGGGCTCGGAAGCGAGTTGTACCGGCCGTTCACGCCCGTGAGCAAATGGTTTATCGCGCCACACGGCACGGCAAGCACGCGGGTATTCAAAATTTATGAGAAAGGCAATCCGCTGGCGGACTACAAGTTGGGGCAAGCCGACCTAGGCATGGACGTGGGATACGGATTCAACCGCTTTAGCGAGCTGCGCTTCGGCTACGAAGTGGGTTATCTCGACGCAAATCTGCGGCTGGGAACTCCGGTCTTTAATTCGGTGAACGGCCGCACGGGCGCCGCGAAACTGCACTACGTCTTTGATCACACGGATAGCCCGGTGATTCCACGGAGCGGCGTGCGTTCCGAGACGACTTTCAGGTGGTTTGATACAAGTCCTGGCACGGCGAGCGCCTTTCCATCTCTGCAAACGAATCTCGAATATTTTCAACCGGTTTCAGAACTAGGCTCCGTGTTCGTGGATGGCGAGGGAGGAACGACGTTTGGCTTCAATAGCACGGGCATTCCGCAATTCTTTTTGGGCGGGCCGCTGACTCTCAGCGCCTACGGTTTGAACGAGCTGCAAGGCGATCAATACTACTTATTCCGGGCGGGCTATCTGCACGACCTGTGGATCTTGCCGCCGCTTGTGGGGAAAAGAGTCTTTGTGATCGGCTCGTACGAGTTCGCAAAAATGTATAGGGCTCCTAACGAAAGCAAATTTCCCAATGATTTTGCCGCCGGCCTCCTAGCCGAAACGGTTATCGGGCCGCTGTTTCTGGGCGCCAGCGCAGGGGATTCCGGCCATCGCAAGTGGTTCTTCCAACTCGGACGGGTGTTCTAAGCAGGGTTGTCGCTATTCGGACGCGCCGAGCTGCACAAGGTGCTTCGCACATAGCTCGCGTCGAGCATGAAGTTGACTCTAAACTTGCGCACACAAGATCGGCGTATGCGCCAACCAGAATCGTCGTAGAATCCAGCCTCTCCACGACCTCAGATAGCCCCGCAGAACACCACTATTTTTTTACCGAGTATGTGCCGTCAGTGGCCGCGCGATAGTCCGAATAGGTGAGGATCCTGTCGAGTTCGAGACTCTTTAGTAAAAGGATTTTGGCGCTTGCTCGGACTTCGAGGCGTTTTGGCGCCCAGATGGCGTCACCAAGACAAGTCTGCTCAAGGACGATGTGCGAACCACGCTGCACGCGAGCCACAAACAACCCCATCGAGAAGGACTGGGTTACCTCCCCGTCGACTTTGACCCAACCGAAGTCCTGCTTGTCAATCCACAGCTTCCCTTGCACCCTCGAGAGTAGCTTGGCGTACTTGCCGCTGGCGTGGTAGCCCAAATGTGGTGTGGCCTCAAGCACATAGGTTGGCCTACCCGCTAGGGTTTCTTCGCCGACCAGACGGAAGTCGAAGGCTTCGAGGAGGACGCGGAGAAAAGATCTGTTTTCCTGGTCTTTCTGGAGCCGTTCAGCTTGCTCCTCCGGGCTTTCGTGCATCAGTTTCTCGGCATCCTGGCCGCTTTTTTTCTGATCCTCGACGGATGGAACCTGGCCGTTGTGTTCGATGAGCTGCTCAAAGCGGATGCCGTTGACGAGAGTCATTCTGGTGACATCGACATTTTGGGATTGCACTTGCCCTGCCGAGTCCAGGCGCCGATCCTCGTCGCGCTCGATATAGACGTACTCATTGCGCGCTTGCCAGCTGTGCTCGGCTGCCACGAGCGATTGACCCACGATCTGCCGGGCGTCCAGGACGTTTGAGGGATTCTGAGGTTTGTCCGATCCCTTGTTTTGAGCGAAGAGTGCGGACGAAGCCGCGACCGCCATCAAGAGCACTCCGATTCGGAATTTAGTCAGGATTTCCATTTTGATTCGGACCTGAGCGGGACGGGACCCAGTGAATCAGGATCCGGAGAAAGACTAACGCAAGGAGAATTGCGTGTCTGTGCGAATAGGAACAGGACTACCGGTGCGCGTGTTAGGAGAGGTCGGCGAATCTCGAACTAAGGCAGCGTACGCAAAGGAAGGCTGTTCCTTAATGCGCGACGTCAGCGGCGGCGAATTCGCGCGCGCGGGCGATAGCAGACCACACGATGCGCTCTGTTTCGGCGGAATCGGGCGGGCAAGCGATGTAGTCGAAGGCTCCGGCGCGGAGAGCAGCGAGGTAATGATCCCATTCTGCGAAACGCGAAAGCACGACGACTGGCGTGGGCTTCGCCGCCGAGACTACGCCGCGGAAATCACCGTCCGGCAGAGTGTCATCGCAGAACACTACGCCGAACTTCTCTGTGGTCATAAAGACCCGCGCTTCGTCGAATTTCATACAGCAGATGGAGTTGAGACCACACCTGATCATCGCTGCGTTAATCCTTTCATGATGTTCTTTCTCGGGAGAGATGACCAAAACCTGATGGACACTGGGCATGTCTTCTTCCTTTCTTTCTGAGGGTTTGAAAAAACGGCCGCCATCCGTGCGGCCCCGTCCTGTCTTGTTCCGATAGACTAATCTCCAGCGACCCTTCCGGGCGGCCGACTGGCGAAGAAAAGCACCCTATCAAGAGGGTTTCCCCAAGACTGTATAAAAGTGAACAGCTTGCTTGCTTGGAAATCTCTAATCTGCCCTACGATACGGCGAGAAAGAGCGACATTGGTCGGGATCCAGGGCTGGGCCGGACGGTATCCCTCCTCTCGCCGTACTCCTCATCTAACCCCTCGAGTAACTCCCGAAGACGCACCCACCAGAAAAAGTGGAATCGATCCGGTGAGCTAATCGGGACATATTCAGCAACTGTGCGAAATGGGGCTGTATGGCTCCCATCTCGGTGCCAGGATGAGTACATGCGGCATAAGAAAGCAAAGAGAAAACCTCTCGACGCGACGCATGCCCTCGTCAAGAAAGAAATGGCCAAGCCTCGGATGGCCAGGTCCGCAAGGATCATGGAACGAAATCTGACGGCTGGCCGAATTGTGGAACGGCCCAGCGTCAGCATGCCGGGAACGGTCGACAAAATCATTCCGTCGCGGCACCGGAGCCAGCCGGAGAAGGCCCAGATTGGTGTCGACAACGCCGCCCGCCGCTATCGAAATCTTCGCATCGAGAATTCATTGACGGACGAAAACGGCGACGAAGTGAAGTTAAGGAAGGGCGCGCACGTCGAGGTTACCGTCGCCGCCGAAGGCGAGACGTCAGCCGCGAAAATTATGGAGGACTGCTAACCAGTCCGGCGTGCGAGAAACCGACTCGGTTTAGCCGATCGAATGCGCCGGGTTTTCATCCGCCTGCTCTTAAATGGCCGGGGCCATGAATTATCTATCCGACCGGCCACTTCGCCGTTTGCATCTTGGCCGGGAATGCTCGGGCCCAGAAGCAATCCGGTTTTTTGCGGAAATATGCGTTTGGCAAACATCTCGAGCGGCTTGACTTTTAATCTCCGATGCCCGAATTGTGACCGCAGACGACGCATACTTAGGACACACGGACTTCGCCTCGAGAGGTGCGAAAATGCCCGATGAAGAGTGGATCAAAACACTTGCAGACGGCAGAAAAGTGAAATTCATCTACCAGGAACTGCCGGCAAACGCGGCGTTTATCACTGCGCAGATTGCAGGCAATGAGGTTGTGTACTCGATCGTATTGGCAAAAGCAAGAAATCCGCTAAGCCGTGAAGACGTGGAAAGCCGTTTCCAGGGCGAGCTTTCAAAGAAGTAGAGGTGCTCGATTAGCAGCACGATTGGCGAGCGCCCGATCCAGTCTATCACGGTGGCCATCCGGCAAGAGCTCTCTTGACTAGAGCGCTGCGGTTGCACTATATATGAGTTGTAGGTGTCTGTATGCGGACATCCACGACTTCCAAGAAAATCAAATCCCCTAAAAGACCCAAGCAGAAGCGCGCTTTCAACGCACAAGCTTTTCTCGAATCCGCCGGCGTGGCCAGAAGAGTTAGAGAGTTTAGGCCAGCGGAGGTCATCTATGCTCAGGGTGCTGCCGCCGAGAGCGTAATGTATCTGCAAAGCGGCGGCGTGAAACTGACCGTCGTCAATGAAGTCGGCAAAGAGGCAGTCGTGGCTATTCTGGGAGCGGGCGACTTCTTTGGGGAAGGGTGCCTGGCAGGCCAATCCGTTCGCTTTGGAACAGCTACCGCGATTACGACCGCCAGTGTGCTCGTCATTGAGAAGAGTGAGATGTTCAAGGTGCTGCACCAGGAACATGACCTTTCCGACCGGTTTATCAGGTTCATGCTGGAACGGAACATTCGCATCGAGGAGGACTTGGTCGATCAGCTATTCAACTCGAGCGAGAAGCGGCTCGCCCGCACTCTTCTATTACTTGCGCGTTACGGCAAAGAGGACCAGCCCCATGGGTTGCTTCCCAAAGTGTCACAGGAAGTGCTGGCGGAGATGGTCGGCACAACCCGCTCGCGCGTCAATTTCTTTATGAATAAGTTCAGAAAATTAGGTTTCATCAAGTACAACGGCGGTTTGCAAATCAACACTTCTCTCTTGAGCATTGTGCTGCACGACTAAGCCAACTCTCGCAGTTCCTTGTGGCAGACGCCGGAATTCTCTTACAATCAATGCGCGTGGGCTGCGGGTCTGGATGCGCGCCATGCCATCACGTCCGAGGAAGGTTATGCTGAGACTTATGACTGTATTTATTGCGTTTGGTGCGATGGCACTGGGAACTATCTATACCCGTTCGGCCGCCGCCGATGAAAAATTCGGCCCGTCGAACCCCTTTTATGCGCCAAGTACGCTGCCGTTCCATGCGCCTCCCTTCGACAAGATCAAGGATGAGGACTATCGGCCGGCGATCGAGGCGGGCATGGCCGAACAGCTCACCGAGATACAAGCGATCGCGGACAATCCGGCGGCGCCGACATACGAGAATACGCTTGTGGCCATGGAGAAGACTGGCCAGCTTCTCCAGCGAGCGCTGGCTGCGTTTGGTGCGGTGACTGCGGCGAATACCAATCCCGGGCTGCAAAAAGTGCAAGCCGAGGAAGCGGCGAAGCTGGCAGCGCATCAGGACGCCATCAGCCTGAACGCGAAGCTCTTTGCCCGGGTCGCGGCTGTCTACAAGCAGCGCGAATCGCTCAAACTCGATTCGGAATCGCAGCGGCAGCTTCAAGTCACCTACGAAGCCTTCGTCCACGCGGGGGCAAACCTTTCGGACGCCGACAAAACGGAGTTGAAGAAGTTGAACGAAAAGATCGCCACGCTCTCGAATGACTTTTCGACAAAGCTTCTCGAAGCGACGAAAAACGGCGCCTTTATCACAACGGACAAGAACGCGCTTGCCGGTTTAAGCGACTCGCAGCTCGCGGCAGCCGCACAGGCCGCCCAAGGCCGCAAGCAAGAAGGCTATGCGCTCCCGCTTCAGAACACGACGCAGCAGCCGGAGCTTGGCTCACTCACCGTGCGGTCCACTCGCGAAGCCATCTTCGAGAAATCCTGGAACCGTGCCGAGCGCAACGACGCCAGCGATACGCGCGACCTCCTCTCGCACCTGGCGCAGCTGCGCGCCCAGCGCGCACAACTCCTCGGCTATTCCAACCACGCGGCCTGGAAGCTGGACGACCAGATGGCCAAAACGCCGGAAGCCGCTTTGAAGTTCATGGATGCGCTTGTTCCTGGCGCGACTGCGAAGGCAGCGCGCGAGAGCAAGGATATTCAGGACGTCATCGACGCGCAGAAGGGCATCTTCAAACTCCAGCCGTGGGACTGGGATTTTTACGCCGAGCAAGTGCGCAAAGCGAAGTACGACTTGAACGACGCGGACGTCAAGCCCTACTTCGAGTTGAACAACGTCCTCGAAAACGGCGTGTTCTACGCCGCTCATCAGCTGTATGGAATCAGCTTCAAGGAACGCAAGAACATTCCGGTTTACCAGGCCGACGTTCGTGTGTTTGAAGTCTCGGATGCGGACGGCAAGCCGCTGGCACTTTTCTATTGCGACTATTTCAAGCGTGACAACAAGAATGGCGGCGCCTGGATGGACGTTTTCGTAAACCAGTCCAAGCTTCTGGGCACGCTGCCAGTGGTCTACAACGTCGCCAATCTGCCGAAGCCAGCGCCGGGCGAGCCGGCCCTCATCAGCTTTACCGACGTGACCACCATGTTCCACGAGTTCGGCCACGCGCTGCACGGTATGTTCGCGAACACCAAATACCCGAGCCTCTCGGGCACCGCGACCGCGCGCGACTTCGTCGAGTTTCCTTCTCAATTCAACGAGCATTGGGCGCTCTTTCCCGAAGTCTTCAATCATTACGCCAAGCACTACAAGACGGATGAGCCTATGCCCGCCGAGTTGGTCGCCAAGATTCGAAAAGCGGCCACGTTCAACCAAGGATACAAGCTGACCGAATTGGTCGCCGCCGCCGAGCTCGACATGCAGTGGCACACGCTTCCGGCCAGCGCCCCGCTGCAGCAAGCCGACACCTTCGAGCAACAGGCCCTCGAGAAAACGCATCTACTTATTGCGGCGGTGCCGCCCCGGTACCGGTCGAGCTATTTCAGCCACATTTGGGCGCTGGACTACTCCGCCGGCTACTACGCTTATCTTTGGGCGGAGATGCTCGATGATGATGCCTATCAATGGTTTGAACAGCATGGCGGTCTGACTCGCGCCAACGGCGACCGTTTCCGCCAGATGGTGCTCTCGCGCGGCAACACCGAGGACCTGGGAAAAATGTACGCTGCCTGGCGCGGCAAAGACCCGAGCGTTGAGCCGATGTTGAAGGACCGCGGTTTGCTCGAGTCTGAACACTAAACCGCTTCAAAGTGTCGCGAGCAGGCGCGCTCGGTGTAAACTGGTGCTGTTTTTGGGGCAAGAAGGAAGTTCCGCATGAAGCGAATCGCTGTTTTCACACTTCTGGCCGCGTTAAGCATTGCCTGGTCGTTGCCAGCCAAAGCGCAAAGTCCCGGCGTCGCCGAATACGCGCGCAATTCCCGGGAAAGAGACAAGAAGTTAGCCAAGCAAGAGAATAAGCGCTTGAAGAAAGCCTCCAAGAAGCAGCGAAAAGCAAACAAGAAATTCTCGAAAGCCCAGCGCAAAGCCGCCAAGAAGGCGAATCGCCACGGGACGTATTAGGGACCCCAAGACCCGCGCTGTCTAGATTGTGCCTATGTGACAACCGCGAAAAGCACTACGCCCAGGTGCAGGGCGTACCAGGACTGCATGTCGACCCGACTCTCCATCGGTTCTATGTGAACATTCTGCAGCACGATGTTCATTCGAGCGTAACAAATCTCCCATATAACGCTGCCTGACACGCCAGCATAGACTTCCCCCGGGCTGGCTCTCAAGTCGAGGCTTTATAGGAGAGTTATGTCCGCAACCGCACCCGCAACTATTCCGGAAACCGCACCCGCAGTGCCGCACGCATTGACGGAAAAACTGAACAGAAAGCCCGGCCGAATCGGCATGCTGGCCTTCGGCGTGGTGCTGATCATCGGAGTGATCTTCATCGGCTATAGTCTTTCGCGCGACCTCGCTGGCCTTGAGCTTGGTTCGGCGCTGCCTTACATACTTTTGGGCACGGCGCTCTTCGTGGCGCTTGGATTTGAGTTCGTCAACGGATTTCACGACACGGCAAACGCCGTGGCCACTGTCATATATACACATTCGATGGAGCCGCACATTGCAGTGGTATGGAGCGGATTCTGGAATTTCGCGGGCGTGGTGACATCGTCGGGCGTTGTGGCGTTCACGATCATTTCGCTGCTTCCGGTGGAATTGATTTTGCAGGTGGGAAGCGGCGCGGGTTTTGCGATGGTCTTTGCGCTGCTTGTGGCAGCGATTCTCTGGAATTTGGGAACATGGGCGCTGGGGCTGCCGGCTTCGAGTTCGCATACTTTGATTGGGTCGGTGATCGGGGTGGGCATCGCAAACCAGCTGATGCAGGGGCGAACTGGGACAAGCGGAGTGGATTGGGCACAGGCGATAGGGATCGGAAAGTCGCTGCTCTTGTCGCCGGTGTTCGGGTTCGTTCTCGCATCCGGACTGTTCCTGTTTATGAAGGCCGTGATCAAGGACAAGCGGCTATACGAAGCGCCAAAGGGAGCCGAGCCGCCGCCGTTTTGGATTCGCGCCATGCTCGTTTTTACTTGCACGGGTGTGAGCTTTTTCCACGGGTCCAATGACGGACAAAAAGGCATGGGCTTGATCATGCTGATCCTGATCGGTACGGTGCCGACTACGTATGCGTTGAACCACGCGGTGACGGCGCAGCAATCGCAGGATTTCGTCGCCGTGTCCACGCAGACCGCCGACACATTGAATAAATACGTGCAGAACAGCGCGGCGATTGGCGACCCGCGCGAAGACGTGACGGACTATATTCGAACGAAAGAGTTCAAACCGAACACCATGCTTGCGTTGCGCGAGCTCGTGAACGGCGTCGGGACGGAAATGGCGATCTTTAAGGAGCTGTCGAAGGTGCCGCACACGCAGGTTCGCAACTTCCGGAATGACATGTACCTGGTAAGCGAAGCGATCCGGTTGATGCTGAAGTCAGGTAAGCCTGAAATCGCAACGGCGGACGCGGCGGTGCTGAAGAATTACAAGGTGCACATCGACAGGGCCACCCGGTTTATTCCACTCTGGGTCAAGGTCGCGGTAGCGCTGGCGTTGGGCCTGGGCACGATGGTTGGGTGGAAGCGGATCGTGGTGACGGTAGGCGAGAAGATTGGGAAGAATCATTTGACGTATGCGCAGGGAGCAGCGGCGGAAATTACTGCGATGGCCACGATTGGAGCGGCGGATGGATTGGGATTGCCGGTCAGTACGACGCATGTGCTGTCGTCGGGCGTGGCGGGGACGATGATGGCGAATCATTCGGGCCTGCAATGGTCGACGGTACGGAACTTGTTGTTGGCGTGGGTGCTGACACTGCCCGCCGCAATGACACTGTCGGGATTTTTGTTCTTTGCGTTCCGCAAATTGTTTTAGTTAAACCAGTCAGACCAGTACAGACGGAGCAGCACAGGCGCTCCTGCCTGTGCCGGCTTGTCGTCTATCGGTCGCCGCCATATCGATAAACAAAAAGCGTACAGCCAAGAGTGGCTGTGCTACGTCAAAGAGAAATTTCCTTCGCGGAGTGAACAGGCGCGATTCGCGGGCATATAATCTCTGTGGCCGATGTTCGCTCTCCGCGGAGGATCTATGAACGCAACTATTGCTCGTTCTGAACGCGACCAGTGGCCTGAACTTCCCCTTGCAGCTTGGCAGGACACGTACGCTACGCTCCACATTTGGACGCAAATCGTCGGCAAAGTGCGTTTGGCCCTGGCTCCGAACATAAATCATTGGTGGGGCGTGCCGCTCTACGTGAATGCCCTGGGCCTGACCACGTCTGCCATTCCCTATGGCGGAGGCAATTTCGAGGTTCAGTTCGATTTCTTGCATCATCAGCTCGTCCTTAGAACCAGCAACGACGCCATCCTCTCGCTCGCTTTAACCCCGCGCTCGGTCGCCGATTTCTACCGCGATTTCATGGCCGCTCTGGCTTCGCTGGGCATTGCGGTGAAAATTTGGAAGATGCCGGTCGAGATTCCCGATCCGATTCCGTTCGACAAGGATACGCAGCACGCCGCGTACGATCCGGAGTATGCCCACCGGTTTTGGCGAATTCTCGTTTCCTGCGACGAGGTCTTCAAAGAATTCCGCGCGGGGTTCATCGGAAAAGCCAGTCCGATACATTTTTTCTGGGGCAGCTTCGATCTCGCGGCGACGCGCTTCTCGGGGCGTCGAGCCCCGGAGCGGCAGGGAGCAGATTCCATCACGCGGGAAGCGTATTCCCACGAAGTCATCAGCGCGGGATTCTGGCCGGGAGGCGGCGACCTCAAAGGAGCCGCGTTTTACGCCTATGCCGCGCCGGAACCGGCTGGTTTTGCGCAGCATCCGGTCCGCCCCGCGGAAGCGTTCTATCATCCGCAGCTCAAGGAATTTATTTTGATGTACGACGACGTGCGTCGGGCCCCTTCGCCAAGAGAAACCCTGCTGGCATTCTTGCAAAGCACCTATGATGCTGGAGCTGACCTCGCAAAGTGGAATCGCAAGGAGCTGGAAAAAGAGACGCGCTAGGAACGCGGCGGTACCGGATCGCCATCGCGGTACTGGCTAAGTGTCGCCCGGCGTCAGGAAACGAAGTTGGATTCGAGGAAAAGATTGTTGAGCGCTTCCGAAAGATTGGGGTGAGCGAACACCGCGTTGTAGACCGCCTTGTACGGCAGCTTGCCCATCATGGCTAGCTGAATCATGGCCATTACTTCGCCGCCTTCGAGTCCAAGCACGGCGGCGCCCAGGATTTGTCCGGTATCGGCATCTACGATAGCTTTCATGAAGCCGCGTGTTTCGTTGACCTCGAGTGCTCGCGCCACTCGTGACATCGGCATTTTAGCGACGCGAATTTTGCGATTTTGCGCGCGAGCTTCTACCTCGGCCAGACCGACGCGGCCAAGTTGGGGATCAATGAAAACCGTGTACGGAACGAGGCGGCCATCCGTGCTGGCGCTGCCCTTCTCAAGAAGATTCGTTCGGATGATGCGGAAGTCATCATAAGAAATGTGCGTGAACGCAGGCCCGCCGTTCACGTCTCCGAGCGCGTAGATTCCAGCCACATTTGTTTCGAGCTTTGCGTTGACCTGAATGAAACCGCCCTTATCCGTGGCAATTCCTGCGGCGGCAAGGTTTAGAGCGTCAGAGTTGGGCACGCGGCCGGCGGCGACCAGGAGATGTGATCCGCTCATCGTACGGCTTTCGTTTTCACCAGCGGCGACGACGGCAAGCTTGATTTGCGGGCCTTCTTTCGCGACGCGCTGTACCTTCCCGTTGAGCAAAACGTCGATGTCATCCTCCTGCATGATTTTGAGAACTTCGGCGGCGACGTCGGCGTCCTCGCCGCGCAGCAATTGCGCAGCTTTCTGAACGATAGTCACGCGGCTGCCAAAGCGGCGAAAGAGCTGCCCAAACTCAATTCCGACGTAGCCGCCGCCAATCACCAGGAGATGCTCGGGCACGGTATCCAGCTCCATGATCGAAGTGCTGTCGAGAAACGGAACGCCTTGCAGCCCTTCGAGAGAAGGCACGGACGCACGGCAGCCCGCGTTGATGAAAAATTTATCGGCGGTAAGCGTGCGTTGCGAACCGTCCTTGAGCCGGACCTGCACGGAGCGCGGCCCGGTGAAGCTGGCTTCGCCAAAGAGAAGATCGAGATTGGGAGTTTTTTCGATGCGAGACTGGCTGCCGTTGCGAAAGCCGTCAACTATGTCGCGCTTGCGCTGCCGCACGCGGTTCATGTCGATCGTGATACTTCCAGTGTGCACACCATAATCCGCGCCACGCCGCGCAAGATACGCGACACGCCCGCTCGCAACCATCGTCTTGGTAGGAGTGCAGCCTTCATTCACGCAGGTTCCGCCGACGTGCGCGCGCTCCACAAGCGCGGTGCGCAACCCGGAATTGGCCAACGCCTGGCACAGCGGCGTGCCCGCCTGGCCGGAGCCGATGACGATGGCCTCATAGTGGTCCGTTGCGCTCATGAAAGCTCCTCCGGCTGCGGGTGCTCGACGCCTGCCGATGATTGGATGCACAAAGGGTAGCGATAATTCCGGTCAATCCGACACGAAAATGTACTCTCAGAAACAGCCGCCCGAGGAAGCTGCGTCTTACGAAGTGATCTCCGGCACGGCTGACTCGGGCGCCGCTATGCGAAGCTCCGGAAAAAGCTGACGAGCGCGAAGCGAGCCGATGAGCAATGCGAGATTGGTGATCAGAATGACCGCAAACGCCAGCGATGGAAGAAACGCAAAATCGACGCCGCGCGCTTCCAAAACGTCTATGCCGAGCACGGCGGTGATGAGTCCACGGGGCAGAAACCAGGTCATGAGTTCGCGCTCGTGAGACGTGAAGGCGCGCCAGGCGAATCGGCCGGATTGCACCGACAGCCAGCGAGCGATGAAGAGCGCTCCAGAACAGCCAAGCGCCAGGACAGCGTGCTTGCGCAACCCATCGAATTCGACGAGCGCGCCGAGCAAGACAAAGAAAAATGTGCGAATCAGGAAAGCCAGCTCACCGTGAAACGTGAGCATCTGGCCGTGATGTTTCGCCAGCGAGCCGCGATGCTCTTGCTTGACGGGCGTCTCTGTAAACCAATCGCCGCTCTCGGAGGCATCGCCAAGCTGGAGGCGCTTTTGTGCTGCCGGATAGTTGGAGAGCGTGAGGCCGAAGAGCAGCACGGCGACGAGTTCGTTGCCGTGCACGGCGTGAACGCCGGAGTAGATCAGCAACACAACGCCAAAGGTCAGCACATGCCAGAAGCGCTCCTCGGAAAGAAGCGGCAGGAGGTAGGACCACAGAGCGCCGATAAGCACACCTGATGCCACGGCAAGGATGACACTGGCAAAAAGACTCCAAGTAATGAATTTCGCCGAAGCGCTGCCGCCGGCCGCGATATCGAGCAGGGTGGTGACTGCCAGGACGGCGAGGGCATCGCCGAACGTGGCTTCGACGAGCAGGGTGACTTTGACTTCGCGCCGCAGATTCACTTGCTGCAGAACCGGAAGAATGATCGAGCTGCTGATGCAGCCGAGCGCCGCTCCCACAAGAAGCGAAGGAATCCATGCGAAATGAAGCGCGTGGCGGCAGACGAGCGCGACTCCCAGCACGCTGAGCGCGTAGCTGAAAATGGCGAGAAACAGGCCCCCTGCAAAATGGTTGATAATTTCGCGGAGCTTGAGTTCGAGGCCGCCTTCAAAAAGGATAAGAATTAGCGCGAGAGAACCAAAACCCTGTGTGGCGCCGCGAAATACATCGGGATTGACCCAATGAAGTGCGGGGCCGATGACCACACCCGTGGCCATCAGGATGATGACGTCCGGCACGCCCGTGAAGCGCACCAGCCGATTGGCAACGAACGCTAGAACAAGTAAGCCACCGAGCAGCGCGAAAAAGAGATTCAAGTTCATAGAAATATCCGGCGTGCCCGGAGTGGAGAAATAGTCGCGGAAATACAGAATCGAAGCAAATGAATTATTGGATTGGAGGCGACGGCGCCGCCAAATGAGCACGATTTTGCGAGCGGCCTTAGAGTTAGTACCAGGATTAGTACCGGGAAACGATAAAAAGGCCGGCACCGATCGCGATAACGTCCTCTAGGAGCGCAATCGCGAAGTCGGGAACCTTGAGTGCTTTCACAAGGCCGGTGCGCCATTGATAGCCGGCGAATGCTCCTGCGATGCCGCCGGCAGCGCCGAGGACGGCACCGGGCGCAGGAGACTGTCCCGCCGATACTCCCACACAAGCTCCGGAAAGCGCGCCGCACACGAAGCGCGCGATCAATCCCACTGGCGCGGTGCGGCTGGGCGTCGAGGGCAGCTTGTCCACGATGAGCTCGGCGATCGCGAGCACAGTAAAAATGGCGGCAGCCGCCGTCGATCCCATGAACGCGAGCCGCGTTCCGGCAAGATTGAGCCAGCCGCGATGCGCCGCCCAAGCCGTCGCCGCCGGCGCTGTCAAGGAGCGCATGCCGGACACAATGCCGATAGCAAATGCGAGAACGAAAACGAAAGTAGCGCTCATGCTAAGAGATGTATCCCCGATGCCGGTAGGCGTCAAGAAATAAGACGGAGAGTTGGCAGCCGGAGCTATTTTTTCGCCGAGAATCGAAAACAGCCGTTTTTATCTGAGTACAAAGAAAAAATAGGAGGCTCTTGACTTTCGCTTTTTGTTCGCCTATAGTGCGGGGCGGTAGAGGAAACGGGAAACGGGGGGCGTTCAGCTCCATTGCCATTTTTGGCTCTCACGAACTGGGCGCCGCCCGTTGAAAATTCCGAGCCCTAAGCGGGGTGAGGGATTGCTTCTAAAGAGCGATCCCTCGACTCCCGAAGAGATTCTACTCGGTCCGCTTCCTTGCGTTCACCGCTGTGCGGTCACAGTTAACAGGAGCTGTTATGGACGTCTGTGTCGAAAACGTATTCCCCGCAGTAGCAATGCCCTTCAATCCTTTTCACGAAGACGCGAGCGAAGAAAAAGGGCACGGAGCTGATGCCTCGCGCCCGAAGGCAATTCCAAATATTGTCCATGTGGATGTGGACGCCTTTTTTGCGTCGGTCGAGCAAGTGCTGGACCCGAAGCTGCGCGGCAAGCCGGTGCTTGTGGGCCGCGGCGTGGTGGCGTCGGCAAGCTACGAAGCGAAAGCGTGCGGCGTAAAAACCGCCATGTCGTTTCGCGACGCGCTGCGCATATGTCCCAAGGCGCTGGTCGTGCCGGGACAATACGAGCACTATGCGGATTTTGCCGAGCGCGTGCGGCGCATTCTCGAGACGTACACACCCGCGGTCGAGACGGCGGCGCTCGACGATTTTTATCTGGATTTCGCGGGGACCGAGCGGCTGTACCCGAATTACGAAGCTGCGCTGCGGCGCGTGCAGTCGGACGTGCTCGAGGAAACAGGATTGAGCGTGAGCGTAGGCGCGGCGCGGACAAAAGTTGTAGCGTCGATCGCGTCGCGGCTTGAGCGTCCACGCGGCTTCCGCATGATTGCGCCGGGAACGGAAGAAGACTTCTTGACGCCGCTGCCGGTCGAGAAGCTGTACGGAATCGGCCATGTCCACGCCGGAATGCTGGCGGAGCGCGGGATTGCGAGGATCGGAGAGCTGCGGCTGGTGCCGCGAGCAGCTCTGGAGGCCGCGTTCGGTGAAGTGATTGGCGGACAAATATGGGAGCGCGCCCGTGGTCTTGATGGGCGCGAAGTGATGCTGCCCTCGACGCCGAAATCAGTCTCGCGCGAAACAACCATCGAGGGCGGAACGATCGACACGGAATTCCTCGGCGGCCTGATCGAATATTTGAGCGAGCGAATCGGCTCGACGCTGCGCGAATATGGCCGCCAGGCACGTACGATCGGCCTGCGCATCCGCTATGTGGACCATTTTTCCGCCCACCAAACCGTGCGATTGACGCGCCCGTCCAATGACGAACGCGAGCTGCTTGCAGAAGCCAAAGACCTCTTCGCAAAATTATTCACGCGCCGCGTAGCCGTGCGTCTGATCGGCGTAAACGTAACCAATCTCGAAGCCGACCGCCGCCAACACGAACTCTTCGACACCGACGCCAACCGCCGCTGGTACCTGAACCGCGGCCTAGATTCCGTCCGCGGCCGCTACGGCTGGAACGCCGTCTTCTACGGCAACGGCCTCGAGCTCCGCGAACACTACGCCACCAAGCCCGGCGGCCTCGTCCTCTCCACGCCCTGCTTATCGAGGTGAAGAGAGGCCCGCAAACTTGAAGGCCGGCGAGCTATGGAGTTTTGGCATCGTCTTTTGTAGTGGCGCAGCATGCTGCACCATTACAAAGAGCAAAGAACCAAATGTTGCTGAGCTTCCCTTCCTGCTCCCTACCCTGATTTGACGATACAAAATGCCTGCCTTGCGGCGGGCATCGGCTTCTCCCTTTCGGATCGGGGCTTCCATGTTTGTGCATTTGCATTGTCACAGCCACTATTCGTTTTTGCGCGGCGTGGCGCCGCCGGAAGAGCTGATTGCGGCGGCGGCCACGCAGAAGATGCCCGCCGTAGCGCTGACGGATACGAACGGGATGTATGCGGCCGTACCGTTTTATCAGGCGGCGGTTGCGGCGGGAATTAAGCCGATTCTAGGAGTGACACTGGATGTGGAGTGGCCGCAAAACCGAAGAGAAATTCCTTCCGGCAAGGTCGGAACCTTCGGTCGCTCTGTTCGGGATGACGGGGCTGCGAAAAACGCCAACTCGGTGGCAATGGTGCTGCTGGCGGCGAATATGGAGGGATACTCCAATTTATGCCAGTTGGTGACGCTGCGGCATTTGGGAACGACCGAACTGGCAAAGAGCAAAAGCTCCGAGGAGGACGAAGGGCGGCCCGTCGGGGATGAAGACCGGCCGGTGACGCTCGAGGAATTGGCGGAGCATTCGAGAGGCGTAATTGCGCTGTGCCCTTTGCCCACCGAAATGCACGACGCAAACGGCCATAGCGGCACGGCACGCCGTGCCCCTGCAAAAACAGGGCAGCAGCAAGAATTGTCTGGCACGAATCACGAGTCACCAGTCACCAATCACTTCGCGCGACTGAAAGACATTTTTGACAAACGGCTTTGGATCGAGGTGCAGCATTTATCTCCGGGAGACGGGCGAAAACTACGGGAAGCAGAACGCATTGGGCGCGAATGGAGTGTTCCTCTTGTCGCAACAAACAACGTACATTTTCTGAGGCCGGAGGAGCATTTGCATCATCGCGCAGTAAACGCCATTCGTACTGGGGGATTGCTGACAACCGTGGCTCCGCCGGAAATCACCACCGGCGAAGCCTGGTTCAAACCGGCAAATACGATGCAGCGGTTATTCCCTGATCATCCGGAATTGTTGCAAGCAACTCTAGACATTGCCGAGCGTTGCGATCTGAAATTGGAATTGGGGAAGCTGATTCTGCCGGACTTTACGGTCCCGAAAAACAACACTCCTGATTCCTATTTGGCAAAACTGAGCCTGCACGGATTGGGCAAGCGCTACGGCTGGCTGAAACCTGAAGCGAAATCGCGGCTGGCCCGTGAATTGAGAGTCATCAGCAAAAAGAAGCTGGCGTCGTATTTTTTGCTTGTGCGGGACATCGTGGAAGAGGCCAAGCGGCGCGGGATTCCCGCGGTGGCGCGGGGCTCGGCGGCAAGCTCAATGGTGACGTATTGCCTGGGAATTTCGTGCGTGTGCCCGCTACGCTGGGGTTTGTACTTTGAAAGATTTTTGAACGAGCAGCGCGGCGATTGTCCGGATATCGACATCGACATTTGCGGCGCGCGTCGCGATGAGCTGCTCGATTACGTCTACGAACACTGGGGCGCCGAACACGTAGCTATGATTGGGAGTTTTGTCACCATGCACGCGCGGCTGGCCATCCGCGAAATCGCCAAAGTGTTCGGTGTGCCACCGGGCGAAGTGAATCATTTTACGAAACGGCTGCCGCACCGTCCGGTGCGAGAGATTTTGCAGGCGATTCGCGATTTGCCGGAGTGCCGCGACCTTCCTGTCAACGAAGAACCGTGGAAAACAATCCTGCAGGTAGCGTTGCGGCTCGACGACGCACCGCGGCACATGGGGATTCATCCGTGCGGAACGGTGATTTCCGCGCGGCCGCTGACCTGGCTGGCGCCGCTGGAGCGTGCCACGAAAGGAATTGTCGTGACGCAGTACGACATGAATGCGATCGATGCGCTCGGGTTGATCAAGATGGATTTGCTGGGGCAGCGCGGGCTTACGACGATGTCGCTGGCGCTGGACAATATTGAAAAGGAAGCAGAAGAGGTAAAGGGAATAAGGGAAGTAGAGGAAGAGAAAGATAAGAGCACAGCCCCTTCGATGCTCTGGGCAAGCAGGAGTGGCTGTGCCACCACGGCGAGCGTCGCGCCAGATGGAGTAACGCCAAGGCCGAAAGCACGAGAAATTGATTTTGACGCGATACCGGAAAACGATCCGGCGACGTGCGACGTGATTGCGGCAGGAAGAACGATGGGCGTGTTTCAGATTGAGTCGCCGGCGATGCGCGGGCTGTTGCGAATGATGCAGGCGCGGACACTCGAGCAGATGGCACAAGCTTTGGCGCTGATCCGGCCAGGAGCGGCGGAGTATGGATCGAAAGAGCTGTTTATCAAACGGCTGCGCGGCGAGGAAACAGTCGAATATCCGCATCCCGCGCTCGAACAAATTCTGGGAGACACGCTTGGCGTATGCATTTTTCAGGAACAAGTGATGCAGATCGCGCAGGTGGCCGGGGAGATGTCGCTGGCCGAGGCCGATATCATGCGGCGATCTTCCGCGAAATTCTCCGGCCGGCGCGACCTCGATCGATTACGCACAAAGTTCGAGCTGGCCTCGGGAATGATGGGACTGACCTTGCAGCAACGCGAAGAGACTTGGATGATGGTGGAAAAATTCGCGGGATTCGGTTTTTGCAAGGCCCATGCGGCCACGTATGCGGACATTTCGTACCGCATGGCGTATCTGAAGACACACCACCCGGCGGAATTTCTGGCGGCGATGTGCAGCGCAGGGGCGGGTTTTTATTACGTGTCGGCATATGTGGAAGAGGCGAAGCGCTGGGGCATCGAGGTGCGGCTGCCTTCGGTGAATCATTCGCGGATGGAATACACGGCGGAGGCGAAGTGCACGGCGGCGAAGAGCCGACAGACAGGTATGTCTGTCCCACTTTTGCCCGCGCTGCGCGTCGGATTGATGCAGGTGAAAGGGCTGCGCGTGGAGACGATGATCGCGATTGTGCGCGCGCGGGAAGAGCGCGGGGCGTTTCGGTCGCTCGAAGATTTTTTGCGGCGCGTACCCGTGGAGAAAGATGAGATCGAGGCGTTGATTAAGTGCGGAGCGCTTGATGAAGTGGGCGGTCAAGCGTGGGAGGATGCGCGCGGAATGACGCGGCCCGAGATGTTGTGGCGATGGAATTTGTTCGAAGCTGGAAGTAAAAGCGCGCAGCCAAGATTGGCTGTGCCACCTGAAGGAGTGAAAACTTTGTTTGCGGATGCGAGAACGGATGACGCGATTGGCGTTGCGCTGGCGGGGATGCCGGTTGCGGCGTACACGCAGGAACAGAGGCTGCAGTACGAGCGGGAGATTTTGGAGGTGTGCGTGAGTGGGCATCCGCTGGATTTTCTGCCGCGGAATGGCGAGGTCTGGAGCGACGAGCTGGATGGATTGCGAGGAAAGCGAGTGACTCTGTGCGGGTGGGTGGTGACTTACCGGCATGTGGGGACGAAGAATTACCGGAACATGATGTTCGTGACGCTGGAGGATCAGCGCGGGTTGTATGAGGTGGTGCTTTTCCCAGATGCGTATGACCGTTATGGCGGGTTGGTGTTTGAAACGCGGGCGATGCGCGTGACGGGGCGGGTCGAGTTGGGCGGGCAAATCAATGGGGAAAAGATAGAGGCGCTAAGAAAGTGACTGGTGACTCGCGACAGATGACAGGTGGGAGAAAAGCCGCAGGGCTGCGCCCTGCGCTACATTTCTCAAAGAACCGGCATGCGGTGGATTGCGAAACATTTGGCGATCCATGATCGCGGCGAGAATTTCAAATGTGACGGCGCGGAGCTGTAGAGAATGCTATTCCGGATAAGAAAGCCAAATACGGCGGCGACCACTTCGACGGAGCCGGAGACGGGTCGGCCCGCGGGCACCGGGGAGGAGTGGCTGGGCCGAAATCGGAGCGCGAAGCGGAGGCTCTGGGAGAGGCTGAATCCGCGGCATCGGAAAGAGCTTCGCGTAATCGCGGAGGCGCTGGCGATGCAGCAGACACATGCGAACTTGCCGGAGCCGCTGCGGGCGCGGCTGAGTGAGTCCATCGAGCAAGTAGAGCGCCTGGCGCGGCGGATTGGGGTGCTGCTGGCAGAGGTAACACGGCGGACACCACCGCGCGCATGACGGTTGCTAGGCCGTGGCGGGCGACCCCATACTGAAAATATGGCTGTCCCCAAAATGCGCGGCTCCCTCTCCGGTGTGGCGTTGCCAGTGGCTTTGGCTGTGGTCCTGTGCGGCGTAGCGAGTTCGGCTCGGGCGGATGAAATTCGGCTGAAAGACGGCAAGAAGCTCTATGGCGTGATCGTTTCGTACGAAGACAACATGTTCAAAGTCAAAACGGACTTTGGGTATGTGCTGGTCGAGAAAGACAAGATCGCCTCGATTGTTCCGTCGACACCGGCCGGCGAGACGCCGAAAAACGACAAAACGCCTGCAGCGAAGAAAGATCCCGCCACGGATGCGGCGCCGAAGCCAGAACCGGCCGTGGCGTCGTCAGCAGACGGAACAACAGCGGCAACAAATGCGAGCGTCAAATCCGCGGACCCCGCGGCGGGAAAGCGCGACAAATCAGCTCCAAAAATCATAAACGCTGCTGTGAGGCCCGAAGCTGCTGCGAATACGAAGACAAATGCGGTGGCACCGGCAATCGGAGCGCCCACAGCGGCGCCAACTCCGTCGCTGGCGGCATCCGCGGCGCAGCCCGTGGCGCCGAAAGAGCCGGAACCGCCGGCGATTCGAGAAGACATTCAAGGGAATCTCTACACGAACTACACACACGGCTTCCGGATGTACAAAGCGCCAAGCTGGGTCTTGAACGATGAGGCGCGGAAGTCGCTGCCGGACGCGATAGTGGCCTTGGGCACGCTGAACCAATCGACGCTAATGGTAATCGGGCAAGAACAAACGAAAACGGCGCTGGAGCCGGCCGCAGCGGCGGTGGAAAAGCGGCTGAGCGAAATCTACGAAAACTACCGGCGCATTTCGCAGCGGAAGACGGTGGTCGGCGGTTTGCCGGCCATGGAATATCACTATCGCGGTCTGGCGGACGGCCACGATTGGTCAGGCACGCTCGTCGTGATTTCCCGTGGCACCGATGTGTTTACGGTGCTGGGGATGACCTATGGCGAAGACGATTTGATTCAGATTCAGGAAAATGTGATTTCGCGATCGATCGCCAGCATGGATTTCAACGTACATTAAAAGCAGTGAGTAGTGGCTGGCCGGATCGTAGTCGCAGGTTAACAGTCCTCAGCTTTGATTAGCAGTGACCACTCCCGATTTTTTTCGTAAATATTCATCGAACGGCAAGGAAATTGGCCCGCAACTTCTTTCGGGTTAGGAGAGCTGACGTTTGAACCCGCAGGTAAGAGCGGGCGCGGCGTGCCGCGACCCTACGGATTTAGTTCGAGCCGCGATGGTTTAGTCGGAGGCGGCTGTGGCGGCGGCGTCGGGGAATTTTTTGTGCTCGCGGATTACGGCAATCAGGGCTTGGGCGGCGCGCGGGAGGCTGCGGTCTCGGCGGTAGACGAGGCCGAGTTCGCGCCAGAGATCGACGCCTTCCACGTTGAGGAGCTTTACTTCGCCGGCTTTGACTTGATCGCGGGCGAAGCTCTCGCTGATGAAGGAAACGCCTGCGTCGGCTGCTACGAAGCGCTTGATCATGCCGATGCTGGGGAGTTCCATGGCGACGCGGAGGCGGGCGCGATAGGGGCGGAACAACTTGTCCAGCACCTGGCGGGTGAAGCCGGTGCGGGGAAAAATCAGTGGTTGCGCGGCGACTTCTTCGAGGGTGATCTTGGAACGGTGCGCCAACGGGTTGCGGCTGCTGACCATGAAACGCAGGCGATCGCGCGAGAGATGGTGAACTTTGAGAGTCGGCGATTTGATGGGCAGCGTGACGATGCCAACGTCAACGGAGCCGTCTTCGACGCGCTGCAAAATTTTGTGGCTAAAATTGCGATAGATGCTGATGTGGACTTGCGGGTAGCGGCGCTGAAAATCGGCGAACATGTCTGGCAAAAGATAGAGGCAGGTGGCTTCGTTGGCGCCGAAGACGAGCGGTCCCTGGACGACGTCACCGCGGTCGGCAACGACCTGGATGGACTCGTCGCGGAGACGCAGAAGGCGCTCGGCGTATTCGAAAAGGACTTCGCCGGCAGGCGTGAGCTCGACGGACTTGGCGGATCGGTCCAGAAGGCGGGCACGATAGGCTTGTTCGAGCTGGCGAATTTGCGCGCTGACAGCGGATTGCGAACGGAAAACTTTTTGCCCGGCGCGCGAGAAGCTCTTTAGTTTCGCTACGTAGACAAAAGTGGCAAGTTGGTCAAAGTCCATAGGCAGGTGGCTCGGCAATAATTATAGCGAAATGTCTTCGCTAAGTAACCGCAGAAACTTGCTCCTTTCAGACGGGCGACGTCGCTCGAAAAAACGCCGCGGTTTGCGGCGGCGTGAAAATGGGTTCCTGACGCCTCAAGCGGGCCAGCAGCGGCTCCCAGGTGGCTTCGAGAGTGCCTTGGAAATGGAGCGGCTGCACGCGCAGGAAAGGAAGCACGCCGCGGCGAGAGAGAAGGCGGGAGGCCCGCGGGCTGGCGGTGAGGCGCAGGTGCTCTTCGAGCACCGCGCGCAGCCAGGCTTCTTCCTGAGCGTCGATTTCGGACAGGGCTACGAAATCACGGTGGATGACTTCGTCGGCTTCGCCGCGGAGGACGTAGGAGAGGCCACCGGTCATGCCAGAGCCAAAATTGAGGCCGAGAGGGCCGAGGACGAGGACGACGCCGCCGGTCATGTATTCGCAGCCGTGCTGGCCGACGCCTTCGACGACGGCAAGAGCGCCGCTGTTGCGGACGGCGAAGCGCTCACCGGCGCGGCCGGCTACGAAGAGTTGACCGGAAGTGGCGCCGTAGAGAACGGTGTTGCCAGCCAGGACGTCTCCACGACGAGAAGCGGCGGAGCTTGCCGCGATGGAGATGGTGCCACCGGAAAGGCCCTTGCCCACGTAATCATTGGCTTCGCCGGAGAGCGCCAGAGTGAGGCCATCGGCCAGGAAAGCGCCGAAGCTTTGTCCGGCACAGCCATGGAATCCTTTAAAGATTTCCTGCGCGATAGGGTGGCTTTGGCTGCCGGGACGGCGGCGGCGCATAAGTTCCCCGCTCATTCCGGCGCCGACGCTGCGGTCGGAATTTTGGATGGGCTGAGATTCGGTTTGCAGCTCGAAGGCGACGCTGAGATGTAGAGCATCTTCGCGCGCAGTGGCGTGCAGCGCGGGAGATTGCTGCGGCGCTACTCGGTTGGATTCAGTGATCGGGACAATCAGCAGAGGATCCATGCCGGAGCGGGCGCTAAGGCGGTCGTACCACCCGGTGAGATCGCTGAGAGAATGCGCGCCGAGTTCCGCGAGGCGATTGCGGACTTCTTCGGCCAGAGAGCGGAAATAGGCGACGACCATCTCCGGTTTGCCATTGAAGCGAGTACGGAGTTTTTCGTCTTGCGTGGCGATGCCGACGGGGCAGGTGTTGAGATGGCATTGGCGGGCCATAACGCAGCCGATGGCGAGGAGCGAGGCGGTGCCGAAGCCGAATTCGTCGGCGCCGAAGAGTGCGCCTACGATGATGTCGCGCGAAAATTTCAGGCCGCCGTCGACGCGGAGAGAGACGCGGGAGCGAAGGCCGGCGCGGACAAGAGTGTCATGTGTTTCACGAAGGCCGATTTCCCACGGCAAGCCGGTGTTTTTGATTGAGGTGAGCGGAGAAGAACCGGTGCCCCCGTTGTGGCCGCTGATGGTGATGACGTCGGCGCCTGCTTTGGCGACGCCTGCCGCGATGATGCCGACGCCTGCGCCGCTGACGAGCTTGACGCCGATGCGGGCGCTGGGATTTACTGCGCGCAGATCATGGATGAGCTGAGCGAGGTCTTCGATGCTGTAAATATCGTGGTGCGGCGGCGGCGAAATTAACGGCGTGCCCGGAGTGGCGTGACGAATGCGCGCGATATATTCGGTGACCTTGCGCGCGGGCAGCTGGCCGCCTTCGCCGGGCTTGGAGCCTTGCGCCATTTTGATTTCAAGTTCTTCGGCGTGGACAAGATAGTCCGCGGTAACGCCGAAGCGGCCCGAGGCGACTTGCTTGATTTTATTGGCTGCTGCGGGATCGAACCGATAAGTGTTGGGATCTTCGCCGCCTTCGCCGGTGTTGCTGCGGCCGCCGATCATATTCATAGCTAGGGCAAGAGTGCGATGCGCTTCGGGGCTGAGCGAGCCAAGAGACATGGCTTGCGTGCTGAAGCGGCGAAGAATCGTGTCGGCCGATTCGACCTCTTCGACTGGAACGGGGGTGCCAGGAACAGTTTCGAGCAAATCGCGGAGGAAGACCGTGCCTTGATGCTCGGACAATTCCTCGAAAGCTGCGAATTTTCCGGCTTCGGGGGCGCGCACGTGGGCGTGCATTCGACGAACGACCTCGGGCGAGGTGGCGTGAAGTTCAGCACCTTTGCGGAAGCGATACAGGCCGGCGTCGGCGAGTTCCGTCATCGCAGGCGAGAAGGCCGTGGTGTGCATGCGAACGTAGTCCACAAAAAGATCGTCGAGCGTTTTCGAGCCGGGATAGTCGGCGGCGTCTTCGAAGAATTCGGAGCAGAGGTCTTCGGAAAGGCCGACGATTTCAAAGAGATGGCTGTTGCGGTAGCTCGCGAGCGTGGATACACCCATGCGGGCGAGAACTTTGCGGAGGCCCGCCGTGATGGCGACGCGCATCCGGGCGGCGCCGTCTGGTTCGAGCGCTTCCGCAAATTCGTCGGCGAGATACGGGACGACAGCGCTTGCACCGGCTGCGACGAGGAGCGCCACGTGATGGGTGTCGAAGACTTGCGCGGATTCGACGATGAGCGGCAAGTCCCAAAGGCCCTCGCGAACCATCGCTTTCCAGATGGCAGCGGTAGCCAGCAGCGCGGGAAGAGCGGCGTTTTCCGCGTTGATGCCGCGATCGGAAAGGAGGAGGAGGCCCGGGCGACCGCTGCTACTCAGAGGGGTAGAAGATAGCTGAGCAACACTGCAGCGTGCGCCCGGGCCTCCCAGGGCGGAAGAGAAAGTCATGTCGACGCGATGAACAGGGCCGAAAAATTCGGAGAGTTCGGCGAGTTGTCCGGCATTGAGCAGAGGGCCGGGGAGCGTGACGCCATCTTTGAGGTGCACGTCGAGAGACATGACGTGAGCTTCGCGGAGCGGATCGATCGGGGGATTCGTGACTTGGGCGAAACGCTGTTTGCAGTAGTCCCAGAGCGTGCGCGAAAGAGTGGAGAGAAAAGCGGGTGGAGCGTCGTCGCCCATGCTCCAGTCGGCTTCTTTGCCGTGAATTAGCGCGGAGAAAAGAGTTTTGAACTGGTCTTCGGTCCAGCCAGCGGCGGCGGCGATGCGCTTGGGCTCGGGTGTGGCGGCCGCGGGCGGCGCGGCGGAAAAGGCAAGATGGCGCGGGGGCGGCATGGCGTTGTGCGCTTGATGCATCGCGAGGCGCTTGAGGATTTCGCGCCAACGGAGAAAAAGGCCGGTGGCGGGATTGGCGAGAATCATTTCGCCGGGGCCAAGGCGCTGGCGTTCGGCGATTCGGGATTCGTCGAGATCGATGAGGCCGGTTTCGGAGCCGGCGATCAGGAGGCCATCGTGCGTGAGCGTGTAGCGCAGGGGGCGAAGGCCGTTGCGGTCGAGCTTTGCGCCGACGAATTGGCCGTCGGAGAAAATCAGGGCCGCGGGGCCGTCCCAGGGCTCGCTATGCTGCGAAAGCGAAGTGAGAGCGGCGCGAATGTCTCGCGAGAGAAGAGGGTCGTTTTCAAACGCCGGAGGAACCATGGTGAGCATGGCTTCATCCGGGCCGAAGCCTTCCAAGAGCTTGAGCTCGAACGCGTTATCAAAGCTGGCGGAGTCGCTGACTTTTTTCTCGAGCGGCGTGAACCAGGAGCCGACAGTGAGGCGGGCGCGGAGTTCGCGTTGTTTTGCGCGGAGCCAGCGGCGATTGGAGACAATGGTGTTGATTTCGCCGTTGTGGGCGACGTAACGGAAAGGTTGCGCGAGATCCCAGGAGGGTTGCGTATTGGTCGAGTAGCGCTGGTGGAAGATGGCGAACGTGGTGGAGAAGGTGGCGTCGCGGAGATCTTCGTAAAATTGCGGGAATTGCCAGGGCGTGAGCAGGCCTTTGTAGACGACCGTTTGCGAAGAGAGCGAGCAGAGGTAACAGCGCTCTGGCAGGAGCGATTCGGCGCGCTTGCGGAGGAGCGCGAGCTTCCACTCGAAACGGGAGACGCCGCGGGATGCGTGAAAAGGCGCGACGTAAAATTGCCAGATTTCGGGCATGGTTTCCAGAGCTTTGCTGCCGAGAGAGTTTGTGTTGGTGGGGACGCGGCGCCAGCCGAGGATCCGGAGACGCTCGGTGTCGGCGGCGGCTTCTACCGCGGTTTTAGCGTCCGTTGCTGCGGCAGTCGGGAAAAAGGCAAACCCTAGTCCAAAAACTTCTGGAAGATCGATACCCTGCTCTTGCGCGCGGGCGCGGAAAAACTCGTGCGGAAGCGAGGTGAGGAGGCCGGCGCCGTCGCCGCTGGCACCGTCCGCATCGACGCCGCCGCGGTGGGTGAGGCGTTCAAGCGCGGTCAGGGCGATGTCGACTATTTCATGGCTTGCAGGACCGCCGAGGCGAGCTACAAAACCCGTACCACAGGCGTCGTGGTCGGGGTGGCCCCAATTCGGGTGCCAATCGCTGAGGGCGGGCAAGCACCGTTGGTACATACTTGTTTATTAAGCTGGCGGAGCAAAGATGTACAACGCAGAATTTGCATCTATCAAATCGGTTTTGTGGGGGCGGAGATTCTAAGCCGTGGATTATTAAAACTTTGTAACTTCCGAAAAGTGAAAATTGCGGACCTTCATGGCGGGGACGACCATCTCGAAGGCTTCTTCCCCGGTGGCGCGGACGGCAGGGCCAAGTTGCTCGACGTTGCGAAGCATCTCGAGGATGGACTGATTGAAGCGGAAATTGCGGACGGCGCCGGTAACTTTGCCCTTTTCGACGAGAAAAAGGCCGTCGCGGGTCATGCCGGTCATGACTTTCTCGTAAGGATCGACTTCGCGGATGTACCAGAGGCGGGTGACTAGCAGCCCGCGGTCGGTGGAGGCGACCATTTTTTCCTGGGAGGAATCGCCGCCGGCGAAGACCAGGTTCATAGGAGCTTCGCCGTATTCGTTGGGAAGGGCGAAGCCGTGGCCGGTGGGTTTTTTGCCGGCTGATTTGGCGCTACTCCGAGAGTAGACAAGATTTCTGGGTACGCCTGAATCGACGAGTTTCACTTGCTGGCGCGGGATGCCTTCGCCATCGAAGGGCGCGCCGAGTTGAAGGGGATGGTAGGCGTCGTCGAGGATCGAGATGTTTTTACCGAAAAGCGGTTTGCCCATGCGGTCATTTAAGCAGGAACGCTTATCTTCAAGGGCGGTGGCGGCGAAATCGTAAAAGAGAAAGCCGACTAGATCGAGCACTGCGGCTGGTTCAAGAATGACCGTGTAGCGGCCAAGCGGGAGTTCGCGCGCATCAACTGCCAAGTGCGCTTTTTCGCTGGCGCGCTGAGCGAGCTTTTGCGGATCGAAAGCGCGGACGCTGGCGGCGTTGGCTTTGGCCCAGCTCGCGGCAGGATTTTCCTGCATGGTGATGGAGAATTCGGCGTGGGTTTCGCGGTAGGCGGCGAATAACCCGCGGGAATTGCCGAGCGCGGATTGTTGCAGGCCGCTGGCGAAAATTCCAGCAGCTACCTGCCCGTTCCGAATGGCGATGTCGCAGGCACGGCGAACGGCGCGGGCGCGTTCTTCGGGAGTGAGGGCGGCGGTCTCTTTTGCGAAGCGATTTAGTTTGCGATAGCGCTGTTTGGCGGGGAGCGGAAGGAGATGCGGATCTTTCGGCTGGCTGTGCCCGAGCGACAAAGAGGCTTCGATGGCAGCACGGAGAGAATCTTCGTCGACGCGATTTGTGGTGGCGCGGGCGGTGCGGTGGTCGACAACGGTGCGGATGGAAACGTTGAGGCCGCGCTCGGCTACGTTTTGGTGAATGGCATTGTTGGCGAAGCGCGTGAGGGAGTCGGCTGTTTCGTCGACGTGAACTTCGGTTTCATCTGCGCCGGTGGATTTGGCGAGTCGAAGAACGGTATCGATGATTCGGCGCAATTCACGTTCGGGGAGTAGTTGCGCGGAGGACGCGGCGCTCTCGCCTGTCGACGGTTTGGCGGATTTGGATTTATGCGGAGTACTCATTGGTTTGAAAACGCCGAGCCGATTTTAACGTTGCGGAAACGCGATGGGGCGGCGCCGTGGCCGGTGCCCATGGTTTGCATGGGTTGGCCTTTGCCGCAGTTGGGTGTGCCCCAGAGCGTCCAGTGATCGCGCGAACAAATCGCGTCGCACGAATTCCAGAATTCGGTGGTGATTCCGCTGTAGCTAGGATTTTTCAGCATGCGCGTTTTCTTGCCGCCCTTGATTTCCCAGCCCATCTCCGTTGAAAACTGAAATTGGTAGCGGCGGTCGTCGATGGACCACGAGCGGTTTGTTTCCATCAGAATTCCGTCGTCGGTGTCGGCGATCAAATTGTCGAAGCCCCACGTGCCGGGTTTGAGGCTGATGTTTGTCATGCGAATGATGGGGAGACGATTCCAGCTCTCGGTGCGCATCGTGCCCGAGGAGCGCTTTAGACCGATGAGATGGGCGGTTTCGCGATTGGAGAGATAGCCGCGGAATTGGCCGTCCTTGATGATGTCGGTACACTGGGCGGGAACGCCTTCGTCATCGTAGGCGAAAGAGCCAAGGCCAGGGCCGTGTTCGAGGCGGGCGTCGGCGACCACGTTGACGATGTCCGATCCGTAGCGAAGCTTGTTGAGCTGGTCGAGTGTGAGAAAACTTGTGCCGGCAAAATTAGCTTCCTGGCCGAGGACGCGATCGAGCTCGATGGGATGGCCGACGGATTCGTGAATTTGCAGGCCTAGCTGACTGCCGCCAAGAATGAGCGTTCCTGTTTTCTCGGGACATTGCACCGCGGAATGGAGCGCGGCGGCTTCTTCGCCTACGCGAGGTGCGTGCTTCAGAAGTTCCAGCGACTCGACGAGTTCGTAGCCTTCGAGAGCGTGTTGGCCGCCGAAGCTGTTGGGGTAGGAGCGTTTCTGGATTTCGTCGCCTTGAAACGAAGTGGCGGCGATACCGCAGCCGGTGATCAATTTGCGTTGATGAATGCGCGAGCCGGCGCTGGAGGCGAACCAGGAATCAATTTTGCGAAATTGCAGGCCGGTTTCGGTGAGCGTGACCCCTTTGACGCGGCGCATTTCGGTGTCGGCGGCGAGCAGAAGAGAGATCTGGTTTTCCAAGGGGAGTTCAAACGGATCTTTGCGAAACGGGCTTAGCCAGCTATCGATGTATGCGTCTTCCGCAACCATCTCGACTTCACCGCGCTTTGCCAAAGCGGAAGCTTTAGCAATCGAGACGGCTTGCGCGGCGCATGCTGAAACGCCCTCGCGCGTGAGTCGATCGGTGGAGGCGAAGCCCCATGCGCCGTTTGCTAGCGCGCGAATACCAATGCCAATCGATTCAGACTGCGCTAGCGTGCCGACCTGGCCATTCTTGGTGGTCAAGTCGCGCTGGCGGAGGTGCATCATGCGAGCGTCCGCATACGATGCGCCGCGGAGGCGGGCTGTGTCGAGCGCGTTGGTGCAGTGATCCCACATGAGTTTGACCTGGATGAAGCTATAGAAAGTTTACAAGAAAATGGGGCGCAGTTTGGCGCGCCCCAAGATGAGAGTGCATCAGAACAAACGGGAACGCCTGCCTCGACAGACTAGGAAAAAACAAGAGGACAGACAAGAGTGTCTGTTCTGCTCATGTCCCCTCTTGCCAAGAGGCCAGGTAGTGCTCTTGCTCGGCGGTGAGCTTGTCGAGCTTGTGGCCCATGCTGTCAAGCTTAAGGCGAGCGATTTCCTTGTCGAGATTTTGGGGCACGACGTAGACCTGCGGCTTCAACTGCTTATAATTTTGCAGCAGGTATTCGGCGGAAAGAGCTTGATTGGCAAAGCTCATATCCATAACGGCGGCCGGATGTCCTTCGGCGGTAGCCAGATTGACAAGGCGACCTTCGCCGAGCAGATAAACCTTGCGGCCATCTTTCAGCAGGTATTCGTCGACGAGCGGGCGCACTTCGCGCTTGCCGGTGGAAAGCTTTTCGAGAGCGGGAATGTCGATCTCCACGTTGAAGTGGCCGGAATTGCAGACAACCGCGCCGCTCTTCATCGCTTCAAAATGTTCCGCGCGAATGACGCTCTTGTTACCGGTAACGGTGATGAAAACGTCGCCGTGTTTCGCAGCTTCGGCCATGGGCATAACGCGGAAGCCGTCCATGACGGCTTCGATGCCTTTTGTCGGATCGATTTCGGTGATGATGACGTCGGCGCCATGACCTTTGGCGCGCATTGCAACGCCGCGGCCGCACCAGCCATAGCCCGCGACGACCACTTTGAGGCCAGCGAGAAGCAAGTTGGTGGCACGAATCACACCGTCCAGGGTGGATTGTCCTGTGCCGTAGCGATTGTCGAAGAAATGTTTCGTCTCCGCGTCGTTGACCGCAATGATCGGGTACTTGAGCGTGCCGTCCTTGGCCATCGCGCGAAGGCGGATGACTCCGGTGGTGGTTTCTTCGGTGCCGGCGATGACATTGGCAACCAAGTCGGTGCGCTTCGTAAGAAGCATGGTAACCAGGTCCGCGCCATCGTCCATGGTGAATTGCGGTTTGTGCTCCAGCGCGGCCCGCAAGTGCGAGTAGTAGGTCTCGTTGTCCTCGCCTTTGATCGCGTAGGTCGGAATGTTGTAGTCGCGATTCAGCGATGCCGCGACTTCGTCTTGCGTGGAGAGCGGATTCGACGCGCAAAGAACCGCGTCTGCTCCGCCATCGCGCAACGCGATCATCAGGTTGGCTGTTTCGCTGGTCACGTGCAGGCACGCGGAAACACGCAATCCCTTGAGCGGCTGCTCCTTCACAAAGCGCTTGCGGATAATTTCGAGAACGGGCATCTGCTGGTGCGCCCACTCGATCTTGCGCTTGCCGGCGTCGGCCAGCCCGATATCCTTCACGTCACCCTTTTTTAGTTCAGCTGTAGCCACACTTTTTCTCCTTAATCCGAATCTTGCGCGGCGAAGGGACTTCGCGCGGGAAAAACCGAGATGCCGGCGTAAACCGACGGTACGAGCAAAGTCTAACGGTGTGCCGCGGCTTCCACCGGGGCTGTTGCTCCGAGGCCGGCCGACTTGCGCAGGGCATCCGCGCGATCCGTGCGTTCCCAGGTGAAGCCAGGGCCACTGCGTCCGAAATGGCCATAGGCAGCGGTGTCCTTGTAGATGGGACGGCGAAGATCCAGCGTTTCGATGATGCCTTTCGGCGTGAGCGAGAAGTATTCGCGGATGAGCGCGGTGATTTTTTCTTCAGAGATGGCCGCCGTGCCAAAAGTTTCGGCCATGACGGAAACGGGCTCGGCAACTCCGATGGCGTACGCAAGCTGAACCTCAGCTTTGCAGGCGAGTCCAGCGGCGACGATGTTCTTCGCGATGTAGCGCGCCATGTAGCACGCGGAGCGGTCGACTTTCGACGGATCCTTGCCGGAGAAAGCGCCGCCACCGTGACGGCTGTAGCCGCCATAGCTATCCACGATAATTTTGCGGCCGGTCAAACCGGCGTCGCCCATGGGACCGCCGATGACAAAGCGTCCCGTAGGATTGATGTGGTACTTGGTCTTACTGTCGAGCATCGCCGGGGGAATGATGGGACGGATGACGTGCTCGGTGATGGCGTCGCGAAGATCGGCGTTGGAGACCTTTTCGCTGTGCTGCGAGGAGATGACCACACAGTCGACACGCGCGGGGCGGCCGTCGCGATACTCGATAGTGACTTGGGATTTTCCGTCAGGACGAAGGAAATCAACTTTGCCGGACTTGCGAACTTCGGCGAGGCGCTGCGTAAGGCGGTGAGCGAGTTGAATGGGCATGGGCATCAGCTCGGCAGTTTCGTCGCATGCAAAGCCGAACATCAGGCCCTGGTCCCCCGCACCCCCGGTATCGACGCCCATGGCGATATCCGGCGATTGACGCCTGACGGTGCACATGACAGCGCAAGTCTCGGCATCGAAGCCGTATTTTGCGCGGTCATAGCCGACGCCCCGGATCGTGTCGCGAACCAGCGTGTCGTAATCGACTAGAGCGCTCGTGGTGATTTCGCCGGCGACTACAGCAAGGCCAGTGGTGACGAGCGTTTCGCAAGCCACGCGGCCTTTCGGGTCCTGCCGTATCACTTCATCTAGAACTGCGTCGGAAATTTGGTCGGCAATCTTGTCGGGATGGCCCTCGGTGACAGACTCCGAGGTAAACAGAAAATTGCGTAAGGCTTCGCTCAAAAGACATTCTCCTTCGTGAACCGCAGCGGTCCAGCCGCCGGGACAGGCTATTCAACAGTGTATTCGATTAACCCTACAAAGCTAACATCGCCGAGTCTAAGAATCAACGTATTGAGGCTAAAAGAGTTATACGGGCAGCGAACGGTCGAAAATCGAGGGTGAACGGTGGCTGGGTGCATTGGACGGAGATGCGCCCGAGGCTTTAGGCGGCGTCTTCGTCGTCATCCAGCTGAATATCCAGCTTCCCCTTGGTCTTTTTGGCCATTAAATAGGAGCGGATGAAGGGGTCGATGTCGCCGTCCATCACGCGGTCGACGTCTCCGGCGCTGAACTTGGTGCGGTGGTCTTTGATCATGCGGTAGGGCTGCATGACGTAGGAGCGAATCTGGCTGCCGAAGGAGATGTCCAGCTTGGACTCGTCGAGCTTGTCGGTGTGGGCTTGGCGTTTTTGCACTTCAAGATCGTAGAGGCGGGAACGCAGCATCTTCATGGCGATTTCGCGGTTCTTGTGCTGGCTGCGTTCTGCCTGGCAGCCCACCACGATGTTGGTCGGAAGGTGCGTGATGCGAATGGCGGTCTCGACTTTGTTGACGTTCTGGCCGCCCTTGCCGCCGGACCGGAAGGTATCGACGCGCAGGTCTTCGGGGCGAATGTTGATTTCGATCTTGTCGTCAATTTCGGGAATCACGAAGACAGAAGCGAAGGACGTGTGGCGGCGAGCAGCCTGATCGAAAGGCGAGATGCGCACGAGGCGGTGAACGCCAGTTTCTCCCGCGAGCAATCCGTATGCATTCTCCCCGGCGAATTGGATCGTTGCAGACTTGATGCCCGCTTCTTCGCCGGGAGTCTCATCCAGAACACTAGCGTTGATGCCTTTGCGTTCCGCCCATCGGAGATACATGCGCAGAAGCATGGAGGCCCAATCCTGCGACTCGGTGCCGCCAGCGCCGGGTTTGATGGTCATGATGGCATTGAGGTGATCGGTTTCGCCGGAAAGAAGAGTCCTGGTTTCGAGCTCGCCGACATAGCTTTCTGCCGCTGTTAGCTCGCGATCGAGGTCCTTCAGCAGATCGTTGCGCTGCTCGGCGTTGGTTTCTTCTTTTGCGAGGCTGACGTACGTTTCGATGTCGCCGGAGATGGCGTTCAGTTTGTCTTCGGCGGCAATCTGTTCTTCGGCGCGCTTGCGATCGCGGAGGACGGCTTGCGCTTCTTCCTGTTTGTTCCAGAAATCTGGCTGAGCGACGCGGGCTTCGAGGGATTTCAGACGTTCGCGGAATTGCGGCGCGTCAAAGATAACTCCGGACGAGCGCGATGCGCGGTTTGAGGCCTTCGTAGCGGTGTTGGAGGTCTTCGAGAATCATGTCGTGTCCAGGCGCGTCCCACGGATAGGAGAAGGCGCTAGACTGCCTTTCTGAAAGTTAGCCCTAACAGGATAGCGGAAACCAGCACGCAGAGCCAAGCGAACCAATCGCCGAAACGCGTGTAGATGGTCTTGTCCGTGCGGAAGTCGTAGGGCAAATCGGCGGCGGCGCGCACGTCTTTCGGCAGCGGGCGGAAAATCCGGCCATAAGGATCGATCGAAGCAGTGATTCCGCTGTTCGTAGTGCGCACAATCCAGCGGCGATTTTCGACCGCGCGCACGCGCGCCATGCGCAGGTGCTGCTCGGCGGCAGCGGAATGGCCAAACCAGCCATCATTCGAAATGTTGACGAAGAGCTGCGCGCCGTTGGCGGCGAAGCGGCGAATCTCACCGGGATAAATCGCCTCGTAGCATATGAAGACCCCGAAAGAGTTTTCGTTCGAAAACTGGCCGACAGAGTATTTGGTGCCTTTGCGAAAGCCGCCGACTTCGCTCGAAACATTGGTCACTACGCGATGTATCAGCGGAAAAGGTTCGTACTCTCCGAACGGGACGAGATGTACTTTGTCATACGAAAAAACGCGGTGGCCTTGAGCGTCAAACATGAGCGCGCTGTTGTAAGGCGCCATGATCGTGTGGCTCGTTCCGCCCTTGGATACCGTCTCCGGCTTCCACTCCACCACGCCAACGATGAAGGGATGCTGGAAGTGAATCGCCAGGTTGGAAGCCAAATAGGCAAATTGCGAATCTTGAAACGAAAAGGGCGCTGGAGCTTCGGGCCAAACCAGGAGATCGGGATGGTGAGCCGAAGGCGCTAGACTTAAGCGCTGAATCTCTGCCAGATCCGAAGTGTGCTGCGTGAACCAATCGTTCGGATATTCGTCCGCCTCAGGAAAATTGAGCTGCACGGCGCGGGCGGTGTGATTCGCCGCGGGCGTTGGCACGAGGCGTGGTCCTAGGATCATGACCACAAGCACCAGTGCCGCGGCACCGAGTAGAATCGCGAGGCGGCGTCTCGGCGAATACCGCGTGTCCGCATCGCTCCACGCGAGGAGCGCATTGAACGCGGCGACGAGGAACGACAAACCATAAATTCCGGTAATCGTGGTGAGCTGCACCAAAGCGCCATTTGCCGCGGCTGGATAGCCAAGCAGGTTCCAGGGAAAACTGATTTCCGGAAGCCAGGTGCGAAACATTTCGAGCGAAACCCAGAGGAAGGGCGCACCGAAGCAGGCGAGCGCGATGCTTCGGCGCGAAAGCCGGTTGATCGTCCAGGTGGCCGCCCCGTTTGCTGCGGCCCACACCGAAGCAATAAGCAACAGAACGCCCCATCCGCCGGCCCGAGAGAGGCCGCCGTGCACGGAGAGTACTTCCGCGATCCATGGAACGGACGTCAGCACAAAGCAGATCCCGTGCAGGAATCCGCAAGCGTAGGCCACACGCGCGCGCGCGCCGAACAGCGCGATCAGCAAAACTCCCACACACACCCAGGAATAGATGCTGAGGTAAAAGCCGGTGTAGGAAAAGGAAAGCGCCGCGCCAGAAACCGCGGCGATGAGAAGCCTCAGCCATGCTGGAGTTTCACTACCGGGATGCGGGCGAAAATAGCCGAGCCACGGACGCCCAGGCATCAGTGCTTCACGATGGCCTTGAACCCGGCCACCTCGAGGCCTTTCCTGGCGTTATCAATCGCTTTTTGATCGGCGTAGGGGCCGACCAGCACGTGGTAATACTTATCGCCTTGCGGCGGCTGCACAAACGTTGGAAAATTTTTCTTGCGGAGCGTATTCGCAAGCGCCATCGCATCCGATTCCTTCGTGAGCGCGGCCACTTGCAGGTTTGTCCCGCCGCCAGCGCCGAGTGGCGCTACGCCGATGGATTTCGCAATCGGGCTGGGTTGCTGCTTTGTGGGATTACTGCTCTTTCCCACTGCGGGCGTTGTGGACGGGTTTACCGAAGGAGCGGCGACCGGCTTCAGACGATCATCGGTCTTGTTTGAATCGCCAGCGTGGTAAAACTCCCAATCCGAATTCGCGGGCGCCGCCGTGCCTGGCTGGGACTCGGGCGCGGACTTTTTGTTGGAAGGCTTCGGGGCAACTTCGGGTTTCGGCAGAGCATTGGAGTCCGGCAAACCACGCAGATCTGTTGCTGCGCGCACTTGGCCGTCACGTCCCATGACGTAACCCAAGGTAAAGAACAAGCCCGAAAACAGCAGCATCAGCATGAACAGGCCAATGACGTGCCGTCCTTCGAGCACTCGCTCTCCGGCGTTCCCTCGTTTTCCCCCAGAAGCCATTCTTACTTTTTCGATCCCCCTAACGCTTGTACCCAGCTATTAATGATATCGATGGGCAGAGGGAAAACAATCGTTGTGTTCTTCTCGACACCTATCTCCGTCAAAGTTTGCAGGTAGCGCAGCTGAATCGCGGAAGATTGTGTCTCCAAAACTTTCGCGGCATCGGCAAGTTTTTGCGACGCTTCGAATTCGCCCTGGGCGTGGATGACCTTGGCACGCCTTTCGCGTTCTGCTTCGGCTTGCTTCGCGATGGCGCGCTGCATCTGTTCCGGAATGTCGACTTGCTTCACTTCCACCTTGGACACCTTGATCCCCCAAGGTTCTGTGTCCTGATCGAGGATCACCTGCAGCTTGGCATTCACCCTGTCGCGCTGCGATAGAATCTCATCGAGTTCGAATTGGCCGACAATGCTGCGAAGCGTGGTCTGCGCCAGCTGCGACGTCGCGTATTGATAGTTCTGCACCTGAGACATCGCAAGGTTCGCGTCCACCACGCGGAAGTAGCAAACCGCGTTCACCTTCACGGAAACGTTATCGCGCGTGATGATGTCTTGCGGCGGAACGTCCAGTGTTTCAAGGCGCAGGTTGATGCGATAGAGTGTTTCAATCGGCCAAAAAACCAGGTTGATCCCGGCGCCCTTAGCTTCCGGCAGCAATCGTCCCAGCCGCAGGACCACACCGCGTTCCCATTCCTTGATGATGTAGAGCGAATTCCAAAACCAAATCAGAAAAATCCCGACGATTATCGCGGCCCCAAGAAGACCAAACTCTGGCATGTTTATCCTCCTAAACGTGAACGCATTCTACTTGTTTTCCGTCACCGCCGCTTCTTCCGGCTCGACGTGCAGCTTTAAGCCCTCGACGCTTCGAACACGTACAGGCTTTCCTTCCAGCACCGCTCGCGGAGAGACGGCTTGCCAAAGTTCGCCGTGAACGCGAATCATCCCTTCCGCGCCGGCGCCTAGCCCAGAGATCGCGATGCCCTCTTCGCCAATCAACTCTTCCCTTCCCGTCGTCGACCTCCACGAGCGCGAGCGCAACACCAGCCGCATCAGAAAAACCGTAATGAGCGCAAATGGCAGCGTGGCCGCCAGTGCTACTCCCAGGCTCACTCCACCCGAGGTAAGCGGCGAACGAATCAGGAACATCGCGCCAAGCATCATCGAAATGATGCCGCCAATGGCGAGAACGCCGTGGCTAGTGAACTTCGCCTCCAGAATAAATAGCGCCAGTGCAAGCAGAATCAGCAGTACTCCAGCGAAATTCACGGGCAAAATGTGCATCGCATAAAGCGCCAGTACCGCGCAGATTCCCCCAATCACGCCGGGCGCGACCATTCCGGGATGCGTGAATTCAGTGTATAGCCCGAGCACGCCGACCATCAGCAGCACGAAGAAAACATCTGGCTCGACAATGCGCGCGAGGAAACTCTGCCGTGCGGAAAGTTGAAATGAGCTGATGGCCGCATTCTTCAGAGCTAGAACTGTCTTCGTGCCGTCGAAACGCGTGATCGTGCGCCCGTCGAGTTGATGCAAGAGATCTTCGGGAGAAGAGGCGATCAAATCGATCAGCTTCCCGTCCAACGCTTCTTTTTCCGTGAATGCCTTCGCATCCGTCACCGCGGTTTCCGCCAGCGTTGGGTTGCGGCCGCGCTTCTCAGTGTAGCTCCGTAGAAAAGCCATGGCGTCATTCAAGATTTTCCTGCGCATGGTCTCATCGATCTGCAATTGGAATCCGCCGATCGCAACCACCGGAGACGCCGCGCCTGCGTGCGTGGCCGGAGCCATGGCCGCGATGTCCGCTGACAATAGTATGAAGAAACCTGCCGAAGCGCCTCGTGCGCCCGTCGGCGAGACGTAAACAGCCACAGGGACGGGGGAAGTTAAAATATGCTGGATGATGTCCTTCATGGACTCGCCCAGTCCGCCGGGCGTATCCATGGTGATCAGAACGAGGGCCGCGTGGCGGCTCGCGGCGTCGGCAATTCCTTCATCGATGTAGGTGGCCAGCACGGGCTCGACTTCTCGGTCGAGATTGAGCTGCAGCACGAGCGGCTCCGTGGAATGCTCATCGGCCGTGGCCGATGGCAGCACTAGAAACGCCGCCGCGATACAAGCGCTGCAAAGGATCGTCAGCGCTGAAGCGCCGAAAATTCCAGACCCAAAAACTCTTTGAACTGAACGATAAGCGCTCATTTTGCGCCCCCCGCGGGCTTGGCCTTTTGCAAATGATCCAGCAACTCTTTCGCATCGGAATACTTGGGCGCAAGCTTCAACGCTCGCTCCAATTCTGTGCGCGCCAAATCCAATTTTTTCTGTTCGAGATAGATGCGCGCAAGCGTCGTGCGCACCGCCGCGGAATCGCGGATCTCGAGCGAAGCCTGCAGTTCTTTCGCCGAGTCATCGAGCTTGGCGCGGCGCCGGTAGACTTCCGCAAGCCCATTGTGTGCGGAAGCGCTGCCGGGATCGCCTGCCAGAGCCGCGCGAAACTCAGTTTCAGCGGCATCGACGCGGCCTGCGGAAAGTTCCTGCCGCCCGCGCCGGATGTGCGCCGCGGGAGTGTCGGCCTCCGCCGCAGTATTCGCTGTGTCTCCAGCCGACACAATCTCCAGGCGCAGCGCGGTCGTATCCATCTCGGTGCGCAAGCGCTCCAGATGGAGCAACGTATCCTTCTTCGCATCCAATCGCACATCGGGAAGCGCATCGGGGCCAAATGTCTCGGACGCAGTAGTGCGCTCTTGATCGGCTTCCGCTTTCTTGCCCGCCTTCTCGAGCGCAAGAATCATCAGCGCGCGGTTTTCCGCCTTATCCGGCTCGCGCTCGGATGCTTCGCGAAAATAGTCAGCAGCGCCGGCAAAATCATTGGTGCCAAGCGCCAGCAATCCCAGGTTGAACGGGTAGTCGTCCTCGTCGGGATCAAGCTCCGCCGCACGGCGCAGATCGGCCAGTGCCTCAGGCGCTTTGTTCTGCCGCGCGCGGGCCAGAGCGAGATTGTTCAGTATCTCCGGCAAGTCCGCGCCGGAAACCAAATTATTTCGCAAAGCTTGCTGCAGTGACAGGAAAACTTCCTCGGCTTTATCCGGCTGGTTCATCAGCAACCGGCAAACACCCGTGGCGAAAACTGCTTCGACATAGCGGTCATGCGTTTTCGGAACTTTTGCAAACCAGATCAGCGCCGAGTCACAATCTCGCCGCGCGTAATAGGCGTCGCCAATCGCAAAATCCGGATCGGGCCACTCCGGTTCGAGACGCGCGGCTTCCCGAAGTTCGCGCAGCCGCGGATCATCCTCGCTCGCCAGCAAGCCGCGCACATAATGTTCAAACGCGTCGAGCCGCAGAGGCCGCTGCGCTTTCGAGAATTCTTCGAAACTGCGCGCGTATGCGTGGTCGTTGGCCGAAAGCAGTCGCCAAAGCAGCCGCCCGTGCAAGTCCATGAGCGTATCGAGCGGGCCCGTCTCCCGGATCGCAGGAAGCAACCGCGTCGGACTCACGCGCAGAATTTGAGCTTCGACCATGAGCGACTGTCCGTCGGAGGTAAACCTGCCGAAAATCACGTAATCCGCATCCATGTTCTGCGCGATACGCAGCATCGAGGCCCGGCTAAGCTTTGCCGTAGGCGGAAGTCCGGAGCGATCCAGTTCGCCCGTACGCCCGGCATGCGAATATACTTGCTGCCCCGCGGCGGAAAGCCGCTGAATGGTGAGCTCTTCAAGCCCTTCCCCCAGCCAGTCAAGGTGAGGAGAAGCTCCTGCACTTTCAAAGGGAAAGACAAGATAGATCCCTTGTTGGGAAGACTCAGGCGCATTTCCCCTCACGCTTGTGGAAGCGGCGGGGCTTGCGGAAGGTTGTTGTGCAGTAACGGAAGCGGGGGCCAAGCAACAAAAGGCAATTGTGCAAAAAAGGACAATCGAATGCGCGCTGAAAACGGACTGCTTCATGCTCATTTCATTGTAGCAGAGGCCCGCAGCCGCATTGCGAGCATTGCGTGGGAACCGTTGCCAACCATCACCCATCGGGAGTGCAATCCAATATGGGAAGAGCCAGCCGCTCGACGGGCAAGTTGACGAATGACAGACAATTGCTGCTTCTCGATGTGAAGCCGGACGGGAGAGCCCTTCGGTCGAGAAGCAGGGCCGCTAATCTTAACTACAGCTGCGTGGCGTCCACTGGTTTCGGCACCAGCAGTTCTTGCACCGCAGGATCCTTGAGAGCCGTTCCAAATGCAGGATCTTTCTTTATATCCGCAAACTGTTTGTAGCCTTCATCCTTCGCCTTGCGAAGGTAATGGATGCAGTGGTCGAGGTCCCCGGCCTGCGCGTAGGACTTCGCCAGCATGTAATAAAATCGTCCGCGATCTTCGACGGAGCGGTCCTGCAGAATCGATCCGCTGCGCGATCCATTGTGCTCGAAAAGAAGTGGATCGAGCGCCAACGCGCGCCGGAAAGCGGAAATTGCTTCCTCGTATTTTTTGTCTCCAAAATACGCATAGCCCAGGTTGCTGTAGAGCACGGCCATATCGGTCCGCATGGTAATCGCTTTTTGGTACGCCTTTATGGCTTTCTCGTACTTCTTGCGTTGATACCAAATCGTGCCGACGTTGTTTTCCGCGTCCGCGTACCTCGGGTCGACTTTGACGGCTCGCTCATAATATTTCAGCGCCAGTCCAAGCGCCTCCTGCTGGTGCAGAGCGATGCCGAGCTTGTTCAGATACACCGGATTCCGCGGATCTTGATCCGACAATTTCTTGAACATCCCCGCGGCCTCGCGATACTGCTTGCGGACCATATAAAGGTCCCCCATCTGCTCATCCGTAAGCTCCGGGTGCACCACGATTACGGGGTCCTGCGGCGAAGGTATTTGCGCCACACCGGGCGCCATAACCATCGACCGCGTACCTTCGAGCGTTTGTCCTACAGCGGGAATCGAAAGAGTCAAGAGGAGAATACTGGCTGGAAACGCCACTCTTACCTGAGTCATGGCGAATCTCCCTTCTCCGGCGGAGGCGTATCTGGTTGTGGCTTAGCCTTGTCGGGGTCCTTCTTCTTACCCCCAAAGATACCAAAAATCTTCTGTAAAGGGTTCTTTTTCTTTTCGGCGGGTGGGGCGGTAGGGTCACTAGAGGCGCCCTGGCCGGTGGCATTGGGTGGCCGGTTGGGGTCATACGGGGCTATCGGGTTGCCCTGCGCATCTACTTGCGGCGCTTTGGGTTCGCCACCACCGAAGACGTGGGATAGCCAGGAGCCCGACGAGGAAGCTGCGGCGCTTCCGCCGTGCAGTTCGCAAAACGCCGTCGGGGCCGACCCTGCGACATAAACCTCCTCGCGCGTCGTCGGACAGTTTGGTGTGGCAAGTTCGAGCGATTCGGGATCGATCAGGACGGACTGCACTCCATCCGGCATGGCGAAGTCCTTGACGTCGCGGTAAGCCGGTAGCGCCGTAGCGCGCAGCATGAAATCCGCCCAGACGGGCGCATCCGCCGCGCCACCGGTCAGGCCCAAATCGCGATTGTCGTCAAAACCGATCCAGATTACCGTCAGCAGGTTCGAAGTGTATCCGGCAAACCAACCGTCCCGCGAAGTCCCCGTCTTTCCCGCCGCGGGCAGCGTAAAACCTCTCGCGCGAACCGCCGCACCGGTCCCTTTGTTCAAAACGTCTTTGAGCAGACTCGTAACCAGGAACGCCACGCGCGGATCAAGTACTTGGTGCGTCTGCGGGGTAAATTTCTCCAGCACGCTTCCATCAGCGCTCACCACGCTGTGCAGGAATTGCGGTTCCGCCCGAACACCACCGTTGGCGAACGCCGTGTATCCCCCGGCCACATCCACCGCCGTCATTTCGTAGGCACCCAAAGCCACGGCCGGCGTTGCCTGGATGTTATTGCCAAGGCCCATCTGCCGCGCGATCTGCACCACGCGCCCGTAGCCGATCAGTTCAGCCACTTTCACTGTCGCCACGTTAAGCGAATTCGTCAGCGCATCGCGCACCGTGACGTGGCCCATGAATCTCTCGCCATAATTATTCGGCGTGTATTCCTTGCCGTCGAATTCGAATGTCGTGGGTTCGTCATCGATGGTCGTCGCCGGCGTGATCACCGGCTGCACGCCATCCACGGCGTTGTCAAACGCCGCGGCGTACACGAAAGGCTTGAACACCGACCCAGGCTGGCGGTGCGCCAGGGCATGATTCAGTTGGCTCTGCCCGTAGTCGCGTCCCCCGATCACCGCTTTGATTTCGCCCGTGCGCGGATCGATCGCTACCAGCGCAATCTGCACCTGCGGAATCGCCTCGGTGTTTCCCTTCTTCGCCGCTTCCTTGCGCCATTTGTCGTATCTTTTCGCCAGCAGCAAATCGACGTTTTTCACTCCTGCATCCACCGCCGCCGCGGCGGCCCGCTGCAGCGCCGGGTCAAGCGTCGTGTACACGCGGAAATTCTGGCTCAGCAACTCGTTTTCGGAATACTTGTCCAGAAGATGGTCCTTGACCATGTCCACAAAGTAGGGCGCTTCGCTCGCCGACCCCGCCGTACGCACAATCTTCAGCGTCGCATGCTTGGCATCCTCCAACTCTTCCTGCGTGACGTACTTGTTCTCCAGCATCTGCGTCAGTACGCGATCGCGCGCTTGCGCCCCGCGCTCCGGATGCCGGTCGGCCGATGAATAGTAATTAGGCGCGCGAATGATTCCCGCGAGATAAGCACATTCGGCGATCGAAAGCTGCCTCAAGTCCTTTCCGAAATACGCCACGCTGGCTTCGGAGAACCCACGTATCCCAAAACTGCCGCGGTTGCCGAGATAAACCTCGTTGGCGTAAAGCTCGAAAATCTGCTGCTTATTGAATCGCTGCTCGAGCTCGATCGAAACCATCGCCTCGGCGAGTTTCCGCCGCATGGTCCGCTCGTTTGAAAAGAAAAACGTGCGCGCCACTTGCATGGTGATGGTGCTCGCGCCCTGGTAGTGCGAAGAGCTGTGGCGCATATCCGCCCAGGCCGCGCCCACGATGCGAATGAAATCGAATCCGCCGTGATCGAAAAACCGCTTATCCTCAGCGGAGAGAATCGCGTGCACCAGCTCGGGTGGCAAATCCTCATACCGCACCGGACGGCGCTTCTCTCGCGCGCTGTCAAAAAGATTGGTAATCAGCTCCGGCTCGATTTGCGCCGTATCCAGACTTCCTCCGCCGCTCAAAGGACGAATCGAGCGGATCGTTTTTCCGCTGAATTGCACCGCCAGCGCATTCGTGCCGCCAAAGTAGGAAAGCTTCGAAGGCCGGATGTCCACCGTGTTTCCCTGCACGGTGTATTGCCCCAGCGAATTTTCGTCCGCCTCGGGACGATATCCGATGCGCGTCAAATACGTCGTAAGATCTTCCGGGGTCCAAGCCTGCCCGGTGGAAATATATTCGGGCGCGGAGAAAATCTGCGTTGTGTTCTGCAACACCTTGCCCGACAAACGCGCATCGATCATGCGCGAATATTTGACGTAGTAATAAATGAAAATTCCGCCAGTGGTGAGAAACAGGGCGAAGACGATCCCCAAGAGCGTCAAGCCCCATTTAGAAGTGAAAAAGCCTTTTCCAATTCGAATGCGCAAGCGGTTGCTCCCGGGGCTGAACCTCTATTGTCTCGCAACACCATGCACTAAGAAAGACGGAGTTCGCGTCAGAAATGTTGCCTCTATAAGTGCCCGCAGAGCTGTCGCCCGGACAGGCATCGACGGCAGAACGGCTCGAACAGAACTGGGCAGCAACACGCATCTAAACCCGAATCCAACCGTTCGAAAGGAAAAGGCAATACCGTTAAAAAAGTGATTTATTCTCACTGGAGGGTGTAAAGTGCAGCTCAGTGCTGTAGAAAAACATATCGACCGGAACCGTGTACTCCAGCGATACCTTCACCAGGGACTGCGTTACCGAGACTTTGATGTCTTCGCGCTTTGCCGGAACATCCAAATCCTGCACAACCTTGAAAATATTGTCGCGAATCTGCTCCTCCGAATAGTGATTCACGATGCCGAAGCGCGCCATTTCCTGCATTTTATCCTGCAATTGGTATTCGGAAACGTACGGCGGGACAAGCTTGAAAGCTATATAGATCGCCAATAAAGCTACGGCGACAAAGACGACGGTCTTCAATTTGCCTTCGCCCCGCTGCGAGCCACCACGTCGCTTCATCGAATTCCGTCCAGGGTTGCCATCAAAATACACGAAAATTTTCTCCGGGCGCTGCCGACACCGACTCTAAAGCTCGGCCTGGCGCAGCAATATTCAGCTACTTTCTACAAACTAACGCTAGCACCCCTGTCCACAGGGTGTCGAGACGTTGCCGCACTGCATGTTTCCGTAATGCTACGGGTGTGAGGCAGGAGAGGCTTCAGACTGTCTTGTTTTGCCCTGCTCTAATCCGTTCCGTGCTAGCCCGTGCCGTTCAAACCTCAATAGGCCCTCGCAAAAATAGCCCTCTCCGGCGCCGCCTGACCGCAATAAACGCAAGCCCCGGCTCCGCCCGCCTTCCGTTCCCCTTCGCCGAGGCTCTGATCGATCGGGATGCAGCGCATCGTGGCCCGAGTTTCTTCCTTAATCTTCGCTTCGCAATCCGCGCTTCCGCACCAATACGAATAAGCAAAGCCGTTTTCAACGGCCTTCTTCAATTCATCGTAGGTCCTCGCGTCATGCGTATTCGCTTTGCGGAAAGCCAAGGCCTTGTCGTGCATCGCCTGCTGAATTTCCACGAGCAATTGCGCAATCGCCTCGGGCATCCCCGCCAGCGGCGAGCTGATCTTTCCTTCTCTACCGGGACGATCTCGTCGCGCCAACACGGCCGCGGACTTCGCCACATCCTTCGGCCCTAGTTCGACGCGCACCGGCACGCCGCGCATCTCCCAATCATTAAATTTCCAACCGGGACTCGGCCCTTCACGCTCGTCTAAAGTGACGCGTACGTTCGCCGCAACCAATTCCGACTTTAACTTCCGCGCCGCCTCCATCACCGAACTCTTTTCCTCGTCGGTCTTGTAAATCGGCACGATCACCACCTGATATGGCGCCAGCTTCGGCGGCAACACCAGCCCCTGATCATCTCCATGAACCATGATAATTGCGCCAATCACGCGCGTCGAAAGCCCCCACGAAGTCGTCCAGCAATGTTGCAGCTGCCCGCCCTGATCCAGATACCTCACTTCAAATGCCTGCGCGAAATTTTGCCCCAGGAAATGCGAAGTCCCGGACTGCAGCGCCTTCCCGTCGCCCATCATTCCTTCGATCGAAAACGTAACATCCGCGCCCGCAAATTTCTCCGCATCCGATTTCTTACCGGAAATCACCGGAATGGCCGCATCGTTCACCGCAAAATCCGTATAAATATCCAGCATCTGCCGCGTTTCGATTTCCGCTTCTTCGCGCGTAGCGTGCGCGGTATGCCCCTCCTGCCAATAAAACTCCAGCGTTCGCAGAAATAGTTTCGTCCGCAATTCCCACCGAACCACGCTGTTCCATTGGTTCATCAACACAGGCAAGTCGCGGTACGACTGAATCCACTTCGACCACATGTGTCCAATGATAGTTTCCGAAGTCGGCCGGATCACCAGAGGCTCCGCCAACTTTTCGCCCCCTCCAATCGTCACCACCGCCAGCTCCGGAGAAAACCCTTCGACGTGATGCTTTTCCTTATCGATGAAGCTCCGTGGGATGAGCAGGGGAAACGCCACGTTTTGGTGCCCGGTAGCCTTGAACCGCCGGTCCAGCGCCTGCTGCATGTTCTCCCATAGCGCCCACCCATACGGCCGAACGATCATGCAGCCGCGCACCGGCGCGTAGTCGGCAAGCTGCGCCTTCAAGACCAGCTGGTTGTACCACTCCGAAAAATCCTGTGCGCGTGTAGGTAACTTTTCTTCAGCCATGCGGCAGTGTAGTCCGTTCTCCTCAGAGCAATAAATTCGCCCGAGTAAACTCAAAAGCGTAACGGACGGGTCGCAACGTGTCAACGAACGGGGACAGGCGGGTGAGTTCGTGACCAAAGGGCGACTTCAAAGGTGGAGAAATTTAAAGGATCCAAAGGAATACTTCGCAATCCTCGAAGATTACTTGCACGATGCCGGGCTGCGGGATGAAACCTCAGCCAGACTTGAAACATGGTAAAACTTTTGGGATGCCCCAATTGACCGAGATGCAGCCGGAAATCGAATCACAAGGCATTCCGAAGGGCCCGAGAGACCTGGCGGACGACACCGCTCCTGGTTGGCGCACCTACGTGAACGCATTTCTCGCCGCCGAGATTTCCGCGCTGACTAGATACTACGACCGCGTAATTCAATGGCTCCCGCGCGAAGACGACAAAGGGGGGCTGCTCGCCGCCGTCGACGCGCCACGCAAAGAAACTGTTGGCAAGGACGAGTCCTTCCCCGACTTGACTCAAGAGCGCGACAAGCGTACTGCAATTCTAATCAACGGCACCTTCAACCACGACTTCGATATTCAAGCGCTGCTAATGCAATTGAAAGCGAAGCTCGCGCGCACTTCGCGCCTGGTGGTGGTTCTCTACAACCCTTACCTGCGCTGGGCCTACTATCTCACTAACCGCATGGGAATCCGCAAGGGCGATCTGCCGAGCACCTTTGTGACGCGCGTCGATCTCGAAAATATCGCCAAGGTGGCGGGTTTCGAGATCGTGCGCCAGCGCCTCGCCCTCTACTGTCCGTGGAAAATGCTGGGACTCGGGACACTCATCAACCGCGTGATGCCACTGGTGCCCTTGGCGCGCTGGCTGAGCTTGACGTCCGTGGTCGTCATGCGGCCGCTCGTGCCGTCATCGCAACAGGGCCTGTCTTGCGTCATCCCCGCTCGCAACGAACGCGGCAACATTGAGAATGCACTGAAGCGATTCCCCGACCTGGGCCGCGAGGCGGAAATTATTTTTGTCGAGGGTCATTCGACGGACGGAACCTGGGAAGAGATTCTGCGTGTCTCCACGGTCTACCGCGACCAGTTTCGCATTCTGGCCGTGCAGCAGCCCGGCAAAGGCAAAGCGGACGCGGTGCGTCTGGGCTTTTCGCACGCGAGAGAAGATTTGCTCGTGATTTTGGACGCCGATCTGACCATGCCGCCGGAAATGCTTTCGCGCTTCGCCTTTGCTTACGACCAGGGCCACGGTGATTTTATCAACGGCTCGCGCCTCGTTTATCCGATGGAAGGCGCGGCTATGCGCTTCTTGAACCGCATGGGCAATATCTTTTTCGCGAAATTGCTCAGCGCGGTTCTGGATGTGCGCCTGGGCGACTCTCTGTGCGGCACGAAGCTGGTCACACGGCATGACTACGAGCGCATGGTGGCATGGCGAAAAGACTTTGGCGAATTCGACCCGTTCGGCGATTTCGAGCTGCTCTTTCCGGCGGCAGAGCTCGGTCTGGAAATCGTGGACGTGCCCGTCCGCTATCTGGCGCGCACGTACGGCGAAACAAACATCCAGCGTTTCCGGCACGGCCTGCAGCTGCTGAAGATGACTTGGGTAGGGCTCGTGCGCATCAAGATGGGATTCAGAAAAAAGCCGGCGCGGGGCGCGCAGAACGAAACTCGGCCCGTTTGACCCGTATCTCACCCGGCAGTGGCCTTAACGCTGCAAATCTTTTGTAGGGGCATAGCACCGCTGTGCCCTCCTTGCCCGAGCCTACTGATCAAGCTGCCTTTTCATCTCGTCCCGGTCGCCGAGCGCTCAGAAACGCAGGCTAGGCAAGTACTTTCTTGGAACAAAGAAGATCGACATAACCGGAGCGCTCCGCCGCCAGATCGATCGCCTGATTATCCGAGGCCAGCTTGGTGGCCGAACGAGTCAAAATGTGCAGGTGAAAATCGGCGCTGCGAAAGAAATCGAGCAACGCCCGCGGCTCGAAGCCCAGTTCACGCATGCCGTCCGGAGCGTACTCAAACGCAATACAAATCGAGGGAAATTTCTGGATGGTCTTGCGCATGCCTTCGCAAACCGCAAGTTCATAGCCCTGTACATCGATTTTGACGAAGGAAACGTCCTGCAGATCTCGTGCCGCCACAAAGTTGTCCACGCTGGTCACGGCAACCTTCGTGATTTTCTCGCTGGCAGGCCGCGTTGCCTTGAACTGTTCCGTGACCACGCGATGATCGGCCGAATGCTCTTCGTTGTGCCAAAACTCGAGTGAGCCATCGGCACTGCCAACAGCCGTGTTCAAGCCTTCCACCGTGTCGCCAAGATTTTTGCGGCGAATGGTGTCTCGGAGAGCTGCAAAACTGGCGAGGTCAGGCTCGAACGCATAGATTTTCGCCGGCGGCTTGCGTGCCGCTGCGAAAACGCAAGCTGTGTAACCGATATTCGCGCCGATATCCAGAATGTCGCCGCTCGTGAAAAGCTCCGGGCTGCGTTTGGCAAGCGCCCAGAACGGATCTTCGTACCACCGCTTGTACAGAAAATACGAAAAAAGAAAAATTCTATTGAACAACGGCAATTCGAAAAATCCAGCGGATCGCGCCAGGTTGTAGATACGCGTGAAAATGCTTGAGGACGATTTATTGCTCATGCGCTGAGCCGTTCTCGGTGGAAATCATTTCGTACCGTTGGAATCGCCAAAAGCTTGGGTGGTTTTCTCCAACACTAGCAAAACTCGCAATGCCGCCACGCGCCGCCAGGACGGCGACGTCGCGCGCTCGAATTTTGAAAGCGTGGGGTAAAGAAATTCCGGAAGCAAATTCATGGGCTTGAAACCGCCGCTGAGCAGATAAGCAAAGAGGCAAAAAGGTTCAAGGGCTTCGAGCTTCAGTTCTGGCAAAGAACGGAGAGTATTCGAACGATGTTTGGGCCCAAAGAGCAGATACGGAATTGCTTGATTGCCGTCAAAAGCCAATTTTTCAGTCGCTCCACCGGGTGGATTTGCAAGCCAGGGAGTTTCAGAAAGGTCACAACGCTCCTGATGGAGAAAACGAAAAATGAAGTAAGAGAAAGGCGTGATCCACGGCTCTATAAGAATCAACCGGCCGCCGGGAACCAGAATGCGCGAGACCTCGCTCAGGAAAGTCATGGGCGTGGCGAGGTGATGCAGCATATCCAGGCCGAAAACGTTAGCGACGCTGTTCGACCGAAACGGGAGCTGTTGTGCGTCGGCAATGGCGTCGAGCCAGGGACACCAGATAAGGTCCGTCGAGACAATGTCAGGCGCGAACTGTTTGAAAAAACCGGGACCAGCGCCAACCTCAATGGAAATTCCGTTTTGTTTTCGAAAGGCGAGCAGTCGCGCGAAAAATTCGTCGTTGTAGACGCGCCGCAAAATGGGTTTTTGTTCCCAAACGCGGCGGTGCCGTTGAAGCTGCTGCTGAGCTTGCGTATCGATGTCCACTGTGGGTTTTTTGATTGTACTGAGTTCGGCGTCCCCGGGCGCAAGAAGCTCGCGGCATTGTTCGATTGTCGTTATCAAAAGAAGACGGGCGCGAGACCCCGTAACTAATGCTGTTGCGCCATTTTCGCGGCGCAACGGGACCCGCCACAGTTTTGATAGGCTGGTCTCACCGTGAGTTCCCTTTCACAAACAAACGAACGTCAGGTCGCTGGCCCGGATTTTCCGGACCTAGCGCAGCCGAAAGACTGGCGGCTTGTCATTTTTCTCGCGGTACTATTGGCGCTGGGAACCGCGGCGATCTACGCGCCGGCAATGCGCAATGGGTTCGTCAATCTCGACGATCCGGATTACGTAACGCGCAATCCGCACGTTCTGGCGGGATTGACGTGGGCAGATATCCGCTGGGCTCTCGGCTCGAGCTACCCCTCTTCAAACTGGCATCCACTCACGTGGATTTCCCACATGCTGGACGTGCAACTGTACGGTAGAAATCCAGCGGGGCATCACTTCACAAGCGTGCTCTTGCATATTTTCAGCGTAGTGCTGCTGTTCCTGCTGATCGAAAAGGCAACCGGCCGTGCGCTGCGAAGCGCTGCGGTAGCGGCTCTCTTTGCCGTGCAGCCTCTGAATGTCGAAGCGGTGGCGTGGATCTCCGAACGCAAATCCGTGCTCTGCGTTTTTTTCTTTCTGCTGGCGATCGGCGCTTACGGCTGGTACGCGAAAAAGCCGAGCCTGGGACGTTACCTCTGGGTCGTTTTGTTTTTTGGGCTAGGAATCACGGCGAAAGTCATGGTCATTCCCTTCCCGTTTGCTCTGCTGCTGCTGGATTATTGGCCGCTGGGCCGGCTGCCAGGAAAAGATGCGCAAGGAAAGCCACGAACATTTTTCGCCGCGCTGCGCGCCCTCGTGATCGAAAAGATTCCGCTCTTCCTTATGGCGACGGCAGGCGGAGCCGTGACCGTCTACGTGCATTCTCGCGAACATGCGCTGACGGCCACGATGCCTTTCAGCTGGCGGTTCAAAAATGCGATTTTTTCTTACTTGGCGTATCTCGGAAAGGCCGTTTGGCCCGCGCGACTGGCTCCTTACTATCCGCATCCCGAAAATACGCTGACGTGGACAACGGTAGCTCTCGCGGGGTTGGCGCTTGCCGTTATCAGCCTGCTTGTGTGGCGCTTCGGCGAGCGCAAATATCTGCTGATGGGCTGGCTATGGTATCTGGGCACGATGCTGCCCATGATCGGCTTTATCCAAACGGGCCGCCAAGGCATGGCCGACCGCTTCATGCACATTCCAATGATGGGCTTGCTCTTTGCAATGGTTTGGCTGGTCGGAGATTTGGCGGCCGAAAAACATTGGCAGAAAGAAATTCCCATCGCGCTTTTTCTACTAGCGCTGGCGCCATTCGCCGCCGTGACCGTCAAGCAGATCAGCTACTGGCACGATAGCTACACGCTCTTCGCTCACACACTCGAAGTAACCAGGAACAACGGCTTCGCGGAAAACGATTTCGGCGTTGCTCTGATGGAGCGCGGAGAGCCGCAGCTTGCGGCGCAACATTTTGTTGCGGCCGTGCGCCTGAGCCCCGATCTGGCATCCCCGCACTACAACGTTGCCGTTCTGCTGCAACAGCAAAACCGGCTCGACGACGCCGAGCACGAATATCGCGCGGCTCTGGCGCTCTCCAGCGACCAGGCGGAAATCGAGCAGTCGCATAACAATCTAGGAATTCTCTATCTTGGCGAAGGCAAATACGCCGTTGCGCTGACGGAGTTGAGCGCCGCCATCGCCATCGATCCGAATGCACAGAACAGTTACATCGGGCGTGGCACCGCCGAAATGCAGACGATGAACGTGGACGCAGCGATTGCGGATTTTGCAAAGGCCGCGCAGATCGCGCCATCGCCCCTCGCGCTGTACTGGCTGGGGCGCGCGCTGGAAAGCAAAGGCGACACTCAACAAGCGATCAAAGCGTACACGGCGGCATTGCAGTTGGTGCCCGGAATGGCCGAAGCGCGTGCGCGCCTGAACTTCCTAGAGGCCAAGCCCCAATGACGGCGATATCTCGAACGAATGAGGAATCACCAAATAGAATGTCAGTAATGGAACTCGGGCTTTTTCCGCGCTGCACGCTGAAAATCAGGGGCCGTAGTCGAACAACATCATGAAGCCGAAATCCATGTGGAGTTGCTGGTGGCAGTGGAAAAGGGTCAAGCCGGGATTGTCGGCAACAAAATCCACTTCCGCTTGTTGATAACCACCCAGCATGAACACATCCTTGAAAATTCCCGCGGTCGGTTTTCCCGCGATGCTGGTTAGCTCAAAACTATGACGATGGAGATGGATGGGATGGATGTCGTCGCTGGCGTTGCGCATCCGGATGCGATGGCGCTTGCCCAGTTGAAGGCGAAAGGAAGCGAGGACAATCTCGCCAGTCATCGGATAGGAAACGCCGTTGATCGTCCATCGATTAAATCCTTCTTCGGCGGCGTTTTCTTTTGCAAAGGTCATGTCGAACGTTTCATCCGGGAATCGAGCTGACGCGCCGGGCTTGGCGAAGCGCATGTAACTCCAACGAAACGGCGGAGGCGCGATCCACTGCGCATGTCCGGAACGGCCGGCGTACTCCACGGCAATTCCCATTCCGTGAGGGCGATCCTCATTATCTAGATCGCCCAAAATCCAGACCCCGGGATGATTCATATCCACGATGGCGGATACGCGTTCGGCGGTTCCCAGCCAGAGGACCGGAACTTTTGCGGGATTTGGAACGGGATTTCCATCGAGCGCCACCACCTCGAACGAGTGACCGGGCAGCGCGAGGCTACGAATCTCAGTGGCGCTGCCATTAAGGATATGAAACAGGACGCGTTCGCCGTGCTTCACGCGAATCGGCTCGCCGTGGCCGAGCATGCGCCCGTTGATGGTGAAGGAGCGATAGCCGACCTCGTAGCCGTGAGGCATGGCTTTGGCGAGCGAGGCTTTCATGGCAGATTCGCCCGTTTCCTCCAGGCTCTTGTCCGGCGCGGAGGGGGAAAGAAAATCCTGGGCCATGTCGCCGCCGCGGCTGAAAGTGGGCTCGAACTCCTTAAGCGTGAGAAAAACCTCGCGATCGTATTTGCCGGGTTCGTGGCGCGGTTCGATGTAGACCGGACCAACTTGGCCGCTGTACTGTCCGGCGGCAAGATCGGCCCCAGCGCGATTGTGCGTGTGATAAAACCGGAAGCCAGCGGGCTTCGGGTTGAAGCTGATGCGGCGCTTGCCGCGCGCAGGAATGAACGGAGTGCCCTCTTCGGAGGCGCCATCCACATCGACGGGAATTTGCTGGCCGTGCCAGTGTAGCTGCTCGGGCGTATCGGTCTCGTTGTAAATGTCGATGATGGCCTGCTGACCCTCTTTGAAGCGAAGAAGCGGCCCCGGAAATTGGCCGTTGTAAGTCGTCGCGGATATGATTCGCTTCGGGGCAATCTCTATCGGCGAGTTTTTGATGTGCAGAGCGTAGTCTGCATTAACGAAATCACTCGGCGTCGCGCCAGAGCCGCTGCTTTGCACGCTGGATTCAGATCCAGCAAAGCTAACCTTTGGCGAAACCAAAAGCGCCCCGGCCGCGAGGCCCGTGCTCTTTAAAAATCTGCGGCGTGACTCCGCAAACTCGTTCATGGAATTTCTCGGGGCTGCTTCACGAGCTTAGACCTACGGCAATGCAAATGTGAAGAGCGCTGAGCCTGCCGCGACCGCTACGTATTGTTTGCCGTCGATGGCGAAAGACATCGGCGACGAATAAACAGACGCGCCGCACTGGAAGTGCCAAAGCGCTTTTCCGGTGACGGCGTCGAGAGCGATGAAGTTGCCTTCCGCGTCGCCGCTGAAAACCAGGCCGCCTGCCGTCGAGAGGACTCCCGACCAGGTCGGCGACGGATGTTTCCACTCCCATTTTATTTTTCCGGTGTCGGGGTCAATGGCGCGGAGAGCGCCCCAGAACGGTGAAGTGTCGTCGTTGGGAAAATACGCGCTGCCGTAGTAAGCGTGGCCCTCTTCGTAAGGTTGCGGAGCGGTGCTGAAAATGTCGCACTGCTCGCGGGCGGTAACGTAGAAAAGCTTTGTTTGCGGATCGTAGGTGGGCGACATCCAATTCGTCGCGCCGGCAGCGCCGGGGCAGACGCGGCTGCCTTCCGGCGTTGGGGAAGCTTCTTTCAACGAGACGGGACGACCCTCGGCATCTTTTGAATTGCTCCATGTGGTCTTGGCGTAGGGATTCGAGAAAATGAGTTTTCCAGTAGAACGATCGATCACATAAAAATAGCCATTGCGATTGGCTTGCGCGATGAGATGTTTTTCGCCTTGATCGATCATAACGGGAACTTGCGTCGCGTCCCAATCGTGTTCGTCGTGCTTCGTGAATTGAAAATACCATTTCAGTTTGCCGGTGTCGGGATCGAGCGCAAGCAGCGAGTTGCTGTAAAGATTGTCGCCGGCGCGGCCTTCGCCCCGATTGCTGGGCGAAGGATTGCCGGTCGTCCAGAAAGTCGTGTTCGTTGCGGGATCGTAAGAACCCGTGATCCACGCAGGCGCGCCGCCAATTTTCCAGGAATCGCCCTCCCATGTTTCGTGGCCCGGCTCGCCGGGGCCGGGAACGGTGTAGAACCGCCATTTACGTTCGCCGGTTGCGGCGTCGTAGGCGTCAATGAAGCCGCGAATGCCATATTCGCCGCCGGAAACGCCGACGATGACGAGATTTTTGATCGCGAGAGGCGCGAGCGTGATGCTGTAGCCTTTGCGATAGTCAAACGCCGTCGCGTCCCAAATCACATTGCCAGTTTTGGAGTCCAGCGCAACGACATGCGTGTCCAGCGTGCCGAAGAAAACCCTGTCGCCGAGAATCGCCAAGCCGCGATTGACCCGTCCGCAGCAGGGACGAATGTCCGCAGGAAGCGCGCGCTGGTATTGCCAAATGGGACGGCCGGTTTTCGCATCGAGAGCGAACGCGCGGTCGTCCTGTCCGGTGGCGTAAAGAATCCCGTCAACGACAAGCGGCGTCGTTTCAAATTTGCCGCCAGCCATGGTCTGGTAAGCCCACTTGGGAACCAACGTTCCAGCGTTTGAAGTGGTGATTTGATCCAGCGCGCTAAAGCGATGTCCAGAGTAATCCCCGGAATACATCAGCCAATTTTGCGGCTCCTTGGCGGTATCGAGGAGTCGCTGCGGCGTAACTTGGGCGGGCGCACTCGAAGCATTGAAAACCGATGCAGCGAGGAATGCGAGCGATACGTAGCTTGAGCTCCCCATGAGCGGCGCCCTCATTGGGCACCTACGCTTAGCAGGAAGGCAAGAATGTCTTGGAGATCCCTGTCGCTCAACATTTTCTGATCGTAAGCGGGCATAAGAGATTCGCGTGATTTTTCGTAGGAGCGGAGCTTGTCTTTTTCAAAGAGATGAAGCTGCTCGCGCAAATCAAGCATTTGCAAAGTAAAATGATCTTCGTTTAAAACCACGCCGGTAAATTTCTGGCCATCGGCGGTTTCAACTTTCACGGTTTCATATTCCTGCGAGAACTCTTTCATCGCTTCGGAAATTCCCTGCGCCAGCCGGCGGCTGGGGAAGCGCACCGACTCCACCAAATAATCAGTGGCGCGAGCGGAGCCGGTGGTGGTGAGGTCGGGGCCGAGCCGGCCTCCCTTCCCTTCAATCATGTGACAAGCCGAACAAGCCGCCGCTCCGTAGAAGAGTTGTTTGCCATGAGCGGCATCGCCAGGCGGTTGTGCGGGAGTTTTCACTTGTACGCTGCGAATGTAAGCGATCACTTGCCAGATTTCCGTGTCGGTCATTCCCACACCCTGCTGGGTTGCTCCATTCGGCGGCATCGCCGTGCCCGGAACGCCTTCATTGATGGTGCGAAAAAGATCGCCATCGGAATTTCCATGGCGCTTTTGCGCGCGCGTCAAGTCCGGCCCGCGGCCGCCTCCGCGCGCACCGAGTCCGTGGCAGAAAGCGCAGTTGGAGCGGAACTGGAATTCGCCCAGTTTGGACGCTTTGGGATCATTGGCCAGCGGATTTTGGCCTTGCGCGGAAATCTGAAGTGCCATGAAACAGAAAACGATGCCGGCGAGAAATACGCGCGAGGAGCACCGGCGCACCAAGTGCCGCGGCGCTTGGGGAAAACCGTCCCCCTTGTTCCAATCGTTCGAGGCAGGCATGCGGTGTGGCCTCCTGTGGTTCCGGCGGAATTTTGGCCACTATATCATCCCGGAGCGAGCGCGTGGTTCGGAGAAATCCAGCGCCGCGCTCAGCGATTTTTTCATGGGAGCAAACTATTGAGCGGTTTTTGCCGCGGCCTTCGTAAACGCAATGTTTCGGACACGGCCGGCGAAGAGATCGCAGCCGGTGATGTGGCCTGCGGCATCGCGGCGGAAAACGATGGCAGTCCCGAACGGGCCCTGGAATTCGTCGAGAATGGTTGCTTCGAGGACGGCAGGCTCCCGCCAATTGGTAGCCAGAGTGAGTTTGCCGCCTTTGACGGCAAATCGATAAGTGGCTTGAAGTTCGGCGCTGGTGTATTCGCCTTCGTACTGCCCGAAATTTTCCGCGTTAGCCTGGAGCGGTTCATATCTTTCAAAAGTTTGCGGCGCAGAGTCTTTGAAATTCAGCGTAAGGCGCATGCCCGAGTTTGGTTGCCGGTCGAAAATCATTTCCGGCCCGGGTGTGGCGACGAAGTGCGTCGCGTCGCGAGGCTTGAATAGTGTGCCGAACGCTCCAATGCCATCTTTTGATGCGGTAATTTCTAGAACGGAGTGAGACTCCAAGTTGCGATACCAGCCGGCGAAGGGCTGAGGGTCGACACTAGCTGCGGCGGAGGCCGGAGATTCCGGCGAGAGCTGGCCGGCGAGGTAAAGATCCGCGACCTGGTACGACAGCTGGCCTGGATTGCTTGTGCCAAGATTGCACAGAGTGATGACAGAAAACTTTTGCTGCGGAAAACGCAGCAGCTCGGTGCGATAGCCGAAGAGGGCGCCACCGTGCTCGACGATGGGCAGGCCTCGATAGCTGCTGATCAATAGGCCGAGCGCGTATTCGATTTTCTTGCCGTTGTTGAGCACGCCCTGCGTTTGCATTTCCTTCAGCAGAGTGCCCTTGCCCAGCTTGTTGTCGTAGAAGTTGCGGTCCCAGAAGAGAAGATCGTCGACGCTGCTCATTAGCCCGCCATCACCGACCTTGTCGAAATTGGTGGACCAGTCGATGCGGAAGCCGCCGTCCGGGCGGGGCTCGTAAGCGGGGATGCGGCCGGGGACAACGACGGAGTGGTCTTCATAGAAACGCGTGTGGGCCATGCCGAGCGGCTTGAAGATGTTTTCATCGGCGAATTGCGTGAGCGTCTTACCGGTGGCGCGGTGAATGATCACGCTCATCAGGAAGAAGTTTGTGTTGCTGTAGAGGTATTCGTCGCCGGGCATGTAGTTAAGGGCTTTCTGGCGGGAAAGAAGGTCGAGCAATTCGGGCGTGAGGTGTATGTCCTCGAAATTGCGTCCGGCGAGGAGTAGCAAGCCGAGGATGTCGCGAAATCCGCTGGTGTGATGCAGCATTTCGCGGAGCGTGATGGTCTTGCCATAAGAGGGAAGCTCGGGGACGTATTTGCGCACGTCGTCATCGAGCGAGAGATAACCTTGCTCGGCGGCAAGAACGACGCTAGCGGCGGTAAATTGTTTCGAGACGCTGCCCATGTAGAAGACGGACTCGGGAGTGAGTGGGACACTTAGTTCCAGGCTGCCTTCGCCGTAGCCTTTTTTGTAGACAAACTCGCCATTGCGGACGACGCCGAGTGCGCAGCCCGGCGAGCCGGGCTTATCGAACGCGGCAAAAATCTTATCTACATTGCGTTCCAGTTCGCCGGCGTCTTGCTGCGCGAAGGAAGCAGCAGCGGCGAACGAGGCAGTGGATAACGCGAGGAGTGCAGCATTGCGGAACAAATTCATGGCAGAGGCCCCTTGAGATGCGTTGAACCAGCCGAGGAGCCTATATCGGCGCTGCGGGCAAAGCAAAGCCTTTTGCCAGCATCGGCTGTTCAAAGCTGCGTCTAAGGCATTTCCAAATTTTCTAGTTATTTTCGAAGGCTATTATCACTTTCCCGCGGGCGTGCCCTAGTTCCAGATAACGGATGGCATCTGGGACCTCATTCAACTTGTAACGCCTGTCGATGACCGGCGTTATCTTTCCAGATTCCAGATGCTCGCGCATAAAGGTCAGATCCTGTTTGCTGGGTTTTGCAAGAACCATGAGCAGCTTCTGGTTCCCGACCAGCGACAACACAAGGGAGCTAATTGCACGCACCAAAGGACCGATCGTCCAGTTGTCGGTCGTTCCCCCCGCGCCGACGTAAATCCCCTTGGGATTTAAAACCCGCCTGGAAGCTGACAAGGAATGATTCCCGACGCCGTCGAAAAACAGGTCGTAACGTTCGGCACTTTTTGTGAAATCCTCTTGTGTGTAGTCGATGACGCGATCTGCACCGATGGACCGGACCATGTCGAGATTCCTGGTACTGCATACGCCGGTGACATCCGCGCCGAAGGACTTGGCGATCTGCACTGCGAATGTGCCTACACCTCCCGCGGCACCGTTAACCAGGACCTTCTGACCTGCTTGGATCTGTCCCTTGTCGCGGAGGCCCTGCAGTGCGGTATAGGTGGCCACTGGTACGGAGGCTGCTTGCTCAAATGTCACGTTAGCTGGCTTTATGACCAAATCTGATTCGGAAGCACAGACATACTCGGCAAAGGCGCCTTTGCACGAGCCGAAAACCTCGTCGCCGAGTTTGAACTGCGATACTTTGGCGCCAAGGGCTTCGATCTGTCCGGCAACATCAACGCCTAGCCCCGGAAATCCCGGTTTGCGCAGCCCGGCGATGATGCGAACGGCGTACGGCGTGCCTCTCATGAAGTGCCAGTCAAGTGGATTGAGACTCGCCGCGCGAACTTTTATCAAGACTTCGTTGTCCTTGGGAGCCGGCTTCTCAACATCCGTGATATGGACAACCTCCGGAGGTCCGTACCTAGTGTAGACGGCAGCTTTCATTGGCGTTCCTCCGTCGCGCTGACCTTTTTCTCGCTGAAGCAACGATACAAGAGCAGGCGCCGATTCTTTATTTGATAAATCCAAACGACGGTGAGATGCTGCCATCGTATCTCAGATAGTTGCTGGCGGGGAGTTTATGGCCCCTGGCACCCTTCCGTCGAACGGCTTATCGGCTCATTTTCCCGCTCTCCAGCCCGTTAACGCACTCTCTCTCTGCCACGTCTATCCCTTTAGCGACTTGCACAAGAGGAGCAGGCCAGTGCGCCACAAGCCTACGTTGCTTCTATTCGCCCTGGCTCTAGGTCCCTTCGTGCTTGTGCTGAATGCCGCCGCGCAGGAGGAAAAAATAAAAGTAGAAATTTCGCCGTTAAGCGTGACGGCGGAGATTTCGACAACTCCAGGCGCGGAATGCAATGCTCGCGAGGGTCTAGCCGCCCACCTGCACTACGTGGGCGTGCAACCGCTTCGCGGCTATCTCGTCGAATTTGTTTTCTATGATCAGGCGACGCACAAGCCAATCGGGACACAATCCATTCAAGAGGTGCGCAATTCGCGCGAGCCCATGATTGCGGGTGGCGCGGAGTGGACGCGAACTGTCTGTTCGATTCCGGAGACGAGACCCGGAGAAGCTCTGACTGTCCGTGCAAGGGTTGACGTCCTGAAGTTCGTGGACGGTTCGATTTGGGGGCCCGCGTCGTTGCCGGAGTCGCATCAGCTAATCGGCACAATGGACGGCATGGACTTCAGCGTGAAGACGACCGACTTGCTGAGGTATGTGTCTCCCATTCTGCCGCGCGGAGGACCTGTTCCCGTAGAAGACCTCGAATTTCAGACGATTGGCCCGCTGCGGATCGCATCGGGCACTTGGCGCGAGGAAAGCGGAACGGTGATGGTGGCCGTCGAGGCGACGAACGTCGGCGCCGCCCCGATTCGCGGCTATGTGTTTACGACAAGCTTTTTCGACCCCAACAGCGGCGCGCATCTCCGTAGCGTCACAACCAAAGAGCTGGAAACGCAGGGAAACCCGTTGCACTATCTCTTGCCGGGCGCTAGCTGGGTGGCCGGGCCGCGTAAGTTTTCGTACTTGGCCGATGGAAGTCGCGCCAGTTACAAAATCACGCTGGACCTGGTCGTGTTTTCCGACGGCTCGACATTTGGGCCGAAGAGATCTCGCGAGTCCGATGAGGTGCTGGGTATGTTCCGCGGCATCGACGTCATGAATCTCACAAATCGCGACGCTTCAGAGACTCAAAGGCAGTGAAAGCAGGCGAAGGCCGGCGAGAGTTAAGGCCTTGGCGGCAGCCATAACTGTGATCGAGGATCGCTGCATTTACGGATCCTTGGGCGGAGATCGCGATGCCTTAGGTTATTGGTCTTGCACCGGGGCGGGAAAGATTGCAGGGCTTCGTCCTGCGCTACATTTGCTGAGCTAGGCGGTTCGAGGCTTGGCGAAAAATTGTACCAATTTGGTGAATTTTGACGAAAGGAGGAGGTGCTTCGCGGAATTGGGGCGGGCGGAGTAAGATGGTAAGCCCTGAATGAGATTAGACGAGCTGGGCTGGGCTGGGCTGAATTGAATTTGAGTTGATAGGACAATCGAGATGACTACTGAAGCTAACGAACGGATGCAGCGACCGCTGGAGGCGGTGGACCCGGCGATTGCGGATTTGTTGCGGGAGGAGGCGCAGCGGCAGGCGACTGGGCTGGAATTGATTCCATCTGAGAACCTTGTTTCGGAGGCGGTTTTGGAGGCGATGGGGTCGATTTTTACGAATAAGTATGCAGAGGGGTATCCGGGGAAGAGGTATTACGGCGGATGCGAGTACGCGGATAGGGTGGAGCAGCTGGCGATTGACCGGGCGAAGGAATTGTTCGGGGCGGAACACGCGAATGTGCAGGCGCATTCGGGGACTTCGGCGAATGTGGCGGTGTACATGTCCACTTTGCAAAAAGATGATGTGGTGCTAGGAATGAATCTTTCGCATGGCGGACATTTGACGCATGGGCATCCTTTGAATTTTTCGGGGCGGATGTACAAGTTTATTGCATATGGAGTGAAGAAAGAGGACGAGCGGATTGATTATGAGGAGATCGAGAAGCTGGCGTTGGAACATAAGCCGAAGATGATTGTGGCGGGCGCTAGCGCTTATTCGAGGGTTATTGATTTCGAGCGGATTGCCAAGGCGGCGAAATCCGTGGGGGCTTTGTTTTTTGTGGATATGGCGCACATCGCGGGGTTGGTGGCGGCGGGAGTGCATCCTAGTCCGGTGCCGCATGCGGATATTGTGTCGACGACCACGCACAAGACATTGCGGGGGCCGCGCGGAGGATTGGTTTTGTGCAAAGCGACCTTTGCGAAAGAGTTGGACAAGCTGACATTTCCGGGGACGCAGGGCGGGCCTTTGGTGCACACGATTGCGGCGAAAGCGGTTTGTCTGAAGGAAGCTATGGAACCCAGCTTTACGGAATACCAGAAGCAGGTGGTGGCCAATGCGAAGGCTTTGGCGGCGGCGATTGCCAAGCGCGGGTTCCGGATTGTGACGGGCGGGACGGACAATCACGTGTTTTTGATCGAGGTGCATTCGCGCGGGATCACCGGAAACGATGCGGAGAAAGCGCTAGACCGCGCTGGGATTACGGTGAATAAGAATTCGATTCCTTTCGATCCCCTGCCGCCGATGAAGGGCGGCGGGATCAGGCTGGGGAGCCCATCGGTGACGACGCGCGGGATGCGAGAAGCGGAGATGGAGCAGATTGGCGGTTGGATTGGAGAGATTCTTTCGCATTTGGGCGATGCGGAAACCGAACAAAGGGTGCGGAAGCAGGTTGCCGATTTCGCGGCGCGTTTCCCAATCTACGAATCGCGTGTGCGCGGAACGTCTCGCGTGGAACACGCGAGCGTGTAAATCCCAAATGAAGCAAGGAATCATTGAAGCGACGCGGGAATTCGAGACCTGGCTGAGCGCGCAACTCCCGATCATCAAGCAGGACCTTCGCCTCAAGCATCGGTTGATGGCGGAAGCGGCTTTTCCTTTCTTCCGCGCGACCTTTTACAGGTGGTTGCAGCTTTGGCCGGAAGTCTGTGGCGAGCTTGCCAAAGCTCCCAAGGTCTTGGCCGTGGGAGATTTGCACGTCGAAAATTTTGGGACGTGGCGCGACCTGGAAGGACGGCTCATCTGGGGCGTGAATGATCTAGATGAGGTCTATCCCTCGTCGTACGCAATCGATCTAGTGCGGCTCACGACCAGCGCATACTTGGCGATTCTTGGGGAGCATTTGCGCATGCCGAGGCGCGAGGCTTCGGAAGCTGTCGAGGAGGGCTATCGCGACGCTCTGGCAGCGGGTGGGAAACCGTTCATTCTGGCGGAGGATCACCAGTGGCTAAGGCTGATGGCGCTAAGCAAGCTGCGCGACCCTGTTCATTTTTGGGACAAACTGACGCACTTGCCGCCTTTCACCGCAAAAGCTCCGGACGAAGTGCGGAAATTGCTCGAGGAATCGCTGCCGCCCAAGAGTGTGTATCAGTTGAGAAAACGAATCGCGGGCCTCGGAAGTCTGGGCCACCCGCGGATAGTGGCACTTTCTTCCTCGGGCGGCGCTTACATTGCGCGCGAGGCAAAAGCGATCAGGCCTTCGGCATCTGCATGGAACAGCAAGACGTCGTCGGCGGTGGTCTACGGACCCAAGCTCGTCACGCGCTGTTTGCGCGTATTAGACCCTTTCGTTCACTTTCACAACAGATGGGTGGTGCGCCGGCTCGCGCCAGACTGCTCGCGAATCGAGCTGGTTTCCCTGACGGCGGACCGGGATGAAGCGCGGCTGCTTTATTCGATGGGATGGGAAACGGCCAACATGCACTTCGGTTCTCCGCAGGCTATTCCGCAGGTCAAGCGCGATCTGGCGCAGAGAAAAAGCCGTTGGCTGCACAAAGCGGCTAAAGCCATGTGCAAAGCCACACTTAAGGATTGGGAAAACTGGCGGAAGGGCTGGAAGAAACTGACGAAATAGGGCTGCACGCGGGCATCCGCTGGACTTCCTGCCGGCTTAGCGCGCTCGAAAGACAAACCGTCAAAAAGTGCCTAGATATGCGGAGATTTTACATACTGTCCTCGCTGAGGCCGCTACTACTTCAGTGCGGCTGAACCAAGACTGTCCCACGGGTCAGTAGATTCTTGAGCAAAGTGCGCGTAGGTTCAAGAAGGACTGGGATGGGAACCGAAAACGCGACACTGCTCTCCGCTGTACCGAACACCAACTGGGTGAATGCAACATTTTTATGGGTGACCGCCAGGCGGTTAACTCAGCCAAGCCCGGCACCCGGGCGGTTCGGGTACTTTTTTTGCAGCGCGCGGCAAGTTTCCAGCTTCCCGGGGAGTCCTAATCCTAGCCTGTCCTGAAAAGGACGGGGGCGACGAGGTGAATCTATGATGGACACGGAAGCGTTCCGCGAATTCAAGACCGGGTTGACTTTGCTGCGAGACAACTACGCGGTAAAGGCGCTACCGCATATGAAGCGGGCGGTAGACTTGGATAGAAATAATCCGTACTACATGTCTTACCTGGGAGTAGTGCTGGCGCGCTCCGAGCAGAAGTGGGGGGAAGCCGAGCGGCTGTGCGATACGGCCGTGCGGATGAAGCGGAACCAGGCACAGCTTTATTTAAACCTTGCAGAAGTGTACGCGACAGCGGGACGACGGGATGAAGCCGTGGAAGCGCTGCAGTCCGGGCTGAAATTCGCGAGACGAGATGTGCGGCTGACGATCGCCATGAACCGGCTAGTCGAACGGCGGCCTCCGGTACTGACGTTTCTGACGCGGCAGCACCCCATCAACCGGCAGCTGGGAATCATCCGGCACAAGACATTGCGAATGTTCGGACAAGATTAGTTTCGAGTTCTCTCCAACCCCCAAACAACAAGAAAGGGCGGATGGCCCCAAGCCATTCGTCCTTTTTTGTTTTCTGATTATTTCCAGCCAATTTGCAGTATTTTCGAGGTGCGCGAGTGTCGGTGCTACCTCGGTTTTACCTCTTTGTGGGCCTGACCCTTTTTTGCGTCAATTTGTGCGGCTCGGTGCTACCTTTTTTTAATTCCCTCCTGAGCACCGACACTTCGATTCCAGTCCAGAAAAAAAATCAGAAATCGGCGAAGTGTCGGCCTCAATCGCAGATGCCGTGTGCCATCGTGAATGGAGTAACCGGAGTTAATGGAGACTGAAAATGCAGAGCAATGTTTCGATGGCAACGCCTGTTGTCATTTCCGCACTCATCACCCCCGAGGAAACAGCCAAGGTCCTCAACACAACCCCCGGTGTATTGGCGGTCTGGAGGTGCGAACGGCGCTACAAATTGCCTTACGTGAAAATCGGATCGAAGGTCATGTACCGGGTCCGCGACGTGGAGGAATTTATCACGTCACGCATGGTACCCGGAATCCCGAAGGAACATGTCGGCCGATCCCGGAGTCGCCGGCGCGCTCACGCATCCGTTTCGTAAGCCAGGAGAGGAACTCAGAGCGGATGTCACTCCCAGCCACCATCGCTATATTTCCAGCTCCTCCCATCGTAGGGATTAGCCGCGGGGTTGCGTACACCCGCGACGCGGCGCCGCCGAAGCCAGCGGGAGCAGAGAAAACCAAACCCTTCATCGTCCATGTTGAAGCCGATCTGTTCAAAGGCAACGAGCTGCTGAGCCGAGGCGCGAAGAGCTTGTACATAACGATGGCTTCGCGGGCGGACGGCTCGACGGGTTTCCTTGGGATCAACGGGCATCCCTTCAATTGGCAATATATATGCAGCCAGGCCGGAATTGGCCGTTCCACATGGCACAAGTACCGCCGAGAGCTGGTGGCCGCTGGTCTACTGTGGGAACAGCGGAAGCATCGTCCCCATTGGGATCACAAGATCAAAGATTACAGGGTAGGTTGGGCCGAGACACACTACTTTGTCCGGCGCTCTGCCGACACCGAGAAAACCATCGAAAAGCCAAGCATTTCCATAGGGGCTACTTTTCATACGGTATACAAAGTAACCCCTCTAAATACTCAGATACCTAACCCCTTACGCCCGGGGGCCGTTGCGGGTGTTGCTGATTCTGAATGTCTTTTGGAACCTGAGCAGCCGGAATCATCTACCTTGGAAACCCCGAAAATCGACGATGATCGTGAGAAATCTTCTCTCCAGGTAAAACCTCCCGACCCGGAAACAGAAGGCCGAGACCGCGCCGTAAGCGAATGGATGAAGGCCAACGATCTAAGCGACCCGGTGTATGCCGCGGCCGCCATCGTTCACATCAACAGTCGAAGGGAAAATCATCATCCGCACAGTCCACGGAACTATTGGGCGAAATGCCTTGCCAGCCTCACTCCCGAGGATCTGGACGATATTCAGAAGCAGGCAAATCTCAGGTGGGATTTACGGCGGGGTGATCCGTCGCTTTGTCGGCACGGCGAGCCGCCCCGAGATTGCGCGTTCTGTCCGGCCAGGGAGGAAGGTGCAGGGTGAAAAAACAAAATCGACGTGGACTCTCTTCGCAATTGCACGATATCCCGGAGGCGGAGCTGGTGGCCGCGTCGTGCGCCTACGCCGATCCCGGACGCCTCAAGCGAAAATATCGCCGGCGGTTGAATTCCGACGCGGACACCGATGGCAACGATTCTCCAGAAAGGTTGCGTTCTGAATCGCGCGACGTGGAAAGCGAAGGAGTTGCCGGCAGGAAGTTGCGAACAGGTTGACGGGTTTTGTTGCATTTCGAGCAGTAGTGGCCAAAATCGGCCGCGGAAGGAGAAAAAAAGATGTCAACAAAAGATGAAGAATCGGCTGCGAAGCGAATCCCGTTCGAGTACCACCTGGAGGATCTCCGCGAGGTCAAAATAAAACTCGATCTTGCTTCTGATCTGGCCGGCGACGCGGAGCGCAATGGCGGCGCATTGACCGTCGAGCGATTGGCCGCGTTGGTGAAAGATTTGACGGTCAGGCGAGATGAACTAATCGCGCTCCTCGACCGGCTCTCCGTTCAGAGGGCCGAATACAAAAGTGAGCGTGACCTGGGTCTTGATTGATGGATTTGCCGGGTACTCCTTCCCTGGCAAAGCGCCGCCGCCAAAATGTGAGCGCCGGGCAGTCCGCTCGGCGCGGCGGCGGAATAGATGGAGCGAAAGAAAGAGAGGAAAAGATGGAATTGGAAAACACAACAAAGCCTTTCGTGACCGCGGGGGCGTCGCTCGCGCAGATGAAGTGGGCGGCGACCTTTGAAACAATCGCGGAGGAGGATTGCGTCGTGATGAGTTTTCCGCGCGACGTGTTGCTGACTCTCGATTCTCACCAACGCCGTGTTTTTTTTCCTAGCGGCCTAAACCTTGTGCCGAAAAGCTGGGCGGGACTTCCGTACCTCATTGCCAGCGGCGCCACAAGAGCGTGATTGGAGGACAAATGTATTTCACGGACAGAATTTCTCGAATTAGCAAGAGTGGCGTCGAGCTGATTCCACCGAGGCGGAGCGCGAGCGCCATGCGTGATGGTTCCGGCGTCGCAGGCATCCTCGCGGCAATTGCTGCGTTGGGTTCACGGATCGCAGCGAGGCGGAAGACAACGCATGACGGAACGCCTGCGCCGCGCACCATTGCCGAGATCAATGCAGCGGCGGCGGAGTTGTGGCCGCGCCGGAAACCATTGCCGCCGATACCGGCGGAGAAAATTTCGGGAGGAAAAAAAGGATGAGCATATCGGATGATCCAGATGTAAGTGTCGGGACGTTGCAAACCGAGATTGGCCAAGCAGAAAGAAAGATTCTCGAAAAAGAGACCGCGCTTGTTGTGTTGGAAAATCGCACGCATGAAGGCAGCGGCGTCGGGTTTGCCCGTACACCTGCCAGCCGAGCGCAAGAAGCGGAAGAGCTACGCCAGTCGGTCGAGGGCCTTAGGGGACGGTTGAAAGATTTGACGGCCGCGCGGGATTTGCTGTTGAAAGGCGAATCGGCGCGAAGCGACAAAGAGAAATACACGCCGGAGTGGAAGGCCGCGCAAAAATTATGCAGGACATTGAAGGCGCAGAAGGAACATGACGAACCGATTGTTTTGCAGTTGGCCACAAATCGCGAGTTTACCCAGAAACAATTGATAGAAGCAGTGAACCTGCTTAACTATCACATCGCCAATCCGCCGAAGCTAGATGATTTTCCCGATGACTTCGAATACGAGGTCCACGCAAGGCTTCTCACTGAATACGAAAAAAAGGCAGCATCCGCACGCGCCAAAGCCACTGACGCAGAGCGCGAACACTTCACGGCTTTGCGGGCGCTTCAGCAACTTTCCGCGAAATTGTCAAACGCCATGCTCGCCGAGAGAGATTTGCGCGCGAAGTGTGGCCGGGAGTGATCTTTGGCGCAGACGAGGAAATTTGAAAACGCGCTCCCCGCGTCCGGGCTGGCGCCGCCGGAATCGGAAGCTCGCGTTCTCTGGAGATTGGTCCAGCGGGGCAGATTTTCCGAGGAGGCCATTCGCGGGCTTATCCGCATCACGATCATCGAAGCGCTGGAAATCAAAAGGGTGTTTGGCCTCGATGTCGCGCGTCGGGCATTGAGCTATCGCGGAAAGGTCATGGAAAATTTCGAGCGATTGGCGACCGGGAAGGCAACAAAGTGAACGTTTTGTTGCCATCTTGCACGCGGCGCGGCTGAAAACGTAGGTGTTCCTGGCTGTCTTTTGGGAGCACGGCGAAAGTAAGGTTGCATTTCGATGTTAGGGAAAATTGATGACGCGAAGAAAGAGATCCCGGAAGGCAACCATCGCGCGGCATAGCCGTGATTGTCGGGTTTGTAACCATCCCCAGAGGGAGCGGATCGAAGAGGACTTCGTTGCGTGGGAGTCGCCGTCGAGAATCATAAAGCAGTACCGCATTAAATCTCGCAACACGCTCTACCTTCACGCGAGGGCATTTGACCTACTGGCGGAAAGAAACAGAAATTTGGGTGAAGCTCTCGCCCGGATTGTCGAAAAAGGCGCGAATTGCCGGGTAACGGCTGGCGTAGTCGTTGCTGCTGCCACGCTGTTATCGCGACTCAACGGCCGAGGCCAGATGGTATCGCGGACGGAGAGCGAATCTCTGAACACTTTGTTTGACCGTATGAGCGCCGCGGAAATGGAGACCTACGCCACGACAGGAAAACTTCCCTCATGGTTCGAGCAAGAATTGAGAGGTACAAATTCTCTCAGTCTTTCCGCAAAGGACGTGAATTGAACAGTTTCCAAAACTTGGGCGGTGCAAATTACGATCCTCTGAAACCCGGCGATTTTCCGATTGGTTCCGTATCGAGCAGAGCGGCGGCGCGCGCGCGGTTATCGCTGGCACAGTGGAAGCAAATTCCGCCGGCATTCATATCTTTCGTGCAGCCATCGGCAGAAGAGCAGCCGAATGGGCTCCCAGGGTGTGTGGCGTGCGACGCCGTTCGGATCATAGCCAGGTCTCGGGCTGGAGAGCTGGTATTCGAACGCGCGGAGAATGAAACGCTGGCACAGTTTCAGGAACGCGCCAGCGCCAGCGTCCCGCGTGATGGGCAATTCTGGTTACTCTTGCCAGAACCTATTCCCGTCGCAGCTTCCATGCCGATCCCGGTGCCTTCCCCCAACGTGAGCATGATTGCGTTGGCTATTTCGTTTGCGGGGCTCTTCACAACCGGCCTGCGATACAAAATATTTTTCGGTGGACGCGGCGGGGGGAAGAGCTGGGCTTTCGCACGCGCGTTGGTTCTCCTCGCCTTGCTGAAGAAAATCCGCGTGGGATGCTTCCGTGAGTTACAAAACAGCATTAAGGAATCCGTCCACCAAGTTTTGAGAGAGCAAATCGAATTGCTCGGCTACTCGAAGTATTTCGAAGTGACAGAGAAAGCGATTCGCTGTCCCTCGACCGGCTCTGATTTTCTTTTCAAAGGGTTGCGCTCCAATGCCGCCGAGATCAAATCCACAGAGGGAATCGATGTTGGCTGGGTAGAGGAAGCACAGTTTGTCAGCAAGGACAGTTGGCAAATTCTCACGCCGACAATTCGCGCGGAAGGTTCTGAAATCTGGGTCGCTTTCAATCCCGTAGATGAGGAAGACCCGACCTATCAGCGATTCGTTGTGGGAGATGCGCCGCCAGAGATGGTCAGGCAAGAGGTGGGTTGGCAGAACAATCCGTTTTTTAATTCCACGTTGAACAATGACCGGCTGGCGATGCAGCGGAACGATCCCGACGCATACGAGCATGTGTGGAATGGCGGTTGCCGCATTATGAGCGATGCCGTAATTTTCCGCGGCAAGTACATCGTGGAGACATTCCCGCCGCCGCCGAAACTCCAAAGGCTCTACTTCGGTGCCGACTTTGGTTTCGCGAATGACCCGGCGACGCTGGTACGGATGTGGACAACCGGCGAAGCGCCGAATGAAGAGTTGTGGATCGAATATGCGATTTACGGGTTACATGTCGAAATCGATGCGATGTCGAATTTTTATGATCGTGTTCCAGAATCTCGCGTGTGGCCGATCAAAGCAGACTCCTCGCGGCCAGAGGTCATCAGTTACGTGCGGCGCCAAGGCTTCAACATCTCGGCCGCCGAAAAATGGGATGGTTGCGTCGAGGATGGAATCGCGCACTTGCGGGGCTTCAAACAAATTCACATTCACGCGCGCAATGTGGAATTGCTAAGAGAGGCAGCCGCCTACCGCTACAAGATAGATCGTGTCACCAACGACGTGTTGCCGATCATTGTTGACGCGCACAACCACGGATGGGACGCCATTCGCTACGGGTTGGATGGATTTATTCGAGCCCGCGGCGGGCATGGCGCGTGGCTCGGATTGTGAAATTGACCCGGCAATGGATCATCGCTGGGCGATCTGGCCGACACCGTCGAGGCATCGAACAAGGACGGCCAGTAATATTTTGGAGGTAATCCGATGGAGCTTACGACTCCGGAGCTCGCGAAACACTTGGGGGTGTCGCTGCGGAGCATTTACAGTTGGATATCCCTCGGACTCGAACCCGCCCCGCGAAAAAGAAGCGGCCCCGTAGGTTTGGGGCGAACGCGATTTTGGAATGACGATGATGTTGCCAGGGTTCGGGAGTTTCGGAAGACGGTGCCAAAAGCTGGAGCGCGGCCGGGAGCACGGCTTGGCTGGCGATATAAAAAACGGCCGTAGAATCCCGATTGCCGCAAAGCAGCGGCTCCAGGACGCGGCAAATGATCTCGGGAGTGGTTAGACAGCTTGGAAGTTGGTGCTGGAAGTTTTACCACCATCGCTGGAATATGCAACCTTACTCGCAGCCGATGAATGCTTTCCGTAGGCGGCCGGCGAGGGATCGATGGGACTTACGCCGGCGCAATGCAACAAAACGGCGATTGTGTAGCTGGACTCAGAACGCGACGGAACACGCCTTAGCGAATGCAGCGCTCGCGTCCACGTCCGAAGGATTCACGTACTGCAACGTCGAATCGAAAGAACGATGCCCAAGGTGTTGACGGATTAGGAAGGCATTCGCGCCGGCCCGGACCATGAGCATCGCGGCCGTGTGTTTCAGGACATGCGGGTGACAAAGATTTTCAGGAAGGCCCGCGTCCCTGGCAATTTGCCGGAAGATTTTAAAGACGGTGACGCGATTTATCCGGCAAGACTTCTGCGAGTTGAACACGTAATCGTTGGCATCGGGTTTCCGTACGTCGAGCCACGCCTTCAGCGCCGCTTTCTCATCAAACAAAGAATTGCCCTTCACTTTTAGAAAGGTCTGTGTCGAGTCGAGCGAGCCTTTGAGTCTGGCGATGCGGATTTGCTCCGACTTGAAATTCACGTCGGCCATTTTCAAATTGCAAATCTCAGATGCGCGGGCGCCGTGAGCGACGGCAAAGAGAAACATCGCGTGCTCTCGGGGGCCGTGCTCTTTGGCTGCCCGGAGGAGTTTTTCGAGCTGGCTATTATCCATGTACGAGATTCGCGCGCGGATCTGACGAGCACGCGGCTTACGCATCGCAACGATTGGTGATGGTGAAGTCATGGTGTTGCTCCTTTTCGATACTCTCTGGCTATCCTCATTAGTTGGTCGGCACTCGCAAAGGCGGCTTCCACAGGCTTTTTTTTGTTTTTGCGCCGGTATTGCCGCCGTTCCCGGCCAACGATGGTGTACGCCGCGTCGAACACGCGGGATAATGCTTCCCACGCATCGAAGTTTGGATTGACACTGAGAATCGACTTCACAATAAGCATCTGACCCTGTTCGTGATCCTTGCGGAAGGTTTTTCTAAAAAGCGATCCGGTGTCACTTCTTTTCCCCTTGCGGTCGCGAAACCGCTCTATCGATATTGGGGACATACATAGCCGCTTTTCGGCGTCTAGAATGACCACGGTCACCAACGCCATACGACCGATTCCTTGCCCTTCAATCTTTTGCAAATCTATTTCGCGCCCGCCCTCTATTCTTTTGGCAATCGAAGCGAGACGCTCGTCCACCATGATCTTTTTCATGCGGCACCCGTGGCCGAGGGAGCGGGGAGAGCCTTCGGTTTTTTCTTCATTGCAGCAAGCATCGCCGCATTCGCGGACGATACGGCCTCGGCTACAGGCTCATTGCTGAGTTGCGCGTAAATTTCGGTACTGGCAAGACTGCTAGCGTGGCCCAAGGTCTTGCCGATGATTTGCAGACTGGTTCCCTGCATGGCCTGCCAGGAAGCCAGCGTCCGCCGTAAATCGTGCTGCCTGACGCCGGCGATGCGGGCGCGCGTGACGATCTGCTTCCAGGCGCGTTTGTAATCGACAACATGCCCGGATGTTCCCCAACTCGGGAAAACCCATCGCGCATTTTCAGTGCGCTGCTTCCTTCTGGCTTTAAGAATCGACACTGCTTCGTCTGATAGCGCACACAGATAGGGCTCTTCTTTTGTTGTGGCCGGAACATTCCATGCGTGGTTTTCCAGGGGCTCGACGTGTTCCCACTCCATGCTCAATACGTCCGACTTGCGCGCGCCGCACCACAGCGACAGAAGCACATAATCTTTAAAATCGGGATTCGATTCGGCTTTCAGCGCGCGGTACAAACGCGCCAGCTCATCCGCATTCAAAAACCTCTTGCGCTTAGGCTCGCGGAACAGCCCCGACTTCTTATTGAGCGCTTTCGATGCGGGGTTTTTTCCAGTCCAGACTTCCGCCTCGATGGCCCAAAAGAAAACGGCCCTTATGAGTTGCAAGACTCGATTCGCCATGTGCCGTGTCCGCTGCCCGTTCCTTCCAATTCGAGCGCCGACTTCGGCGTACAAATCCTTAACATCCTTGCTCCGAATCGAGCTGGCCTTTTTGCCCTTCCACGATGGGAAATACTTGTCGGCCATCCACTGAGCCCGCGCCACAGCTTTCTCGGGATGCTTGGTGTCCACCAAATGGCGCGTGAGATAGCCGTCAAACAAATCGCCAAAGGTCTCGCTCGGTTTCTTGTTGAACGGCGATGGACCGTCGTAATCCTTGAGCGCCCATGTCGCGAGCGAGGAATTGATCTCCAGCGCTTTCGCGCGCGCCGTCTCCAAATCGAGAGCTGGCCATTGGCCGAGAGTTGTCCTTTTCGGCTTGCGGTCGTGTTTCACCAGGTGAAACCAAGTACGCCGACCGCTGGGATGGACAGCAATTCCCAAGTGGTCGGTGTCGGAGTCGAACACGTTATAGCGGTTTTCCTTGGAAGGCAGAGCGTCAAGGGACCGAGTGGTGAGCTTGATTTTGCTCTTGGTTGTACCCACGTTGTCCTTTCTCGGGTAAAACCGAGGTAAAACGGGTTAAGCTCAGTTCTACCGTACTAAGGACACTCTATGCTAAGTCATAGGTTCTGTACATACTTATTAAGATTGGTTAACCACAAAAAAGGCAAGGGCGGATGGCCCCAAGCCACCCGCCCTTTTTTGTTTCTAGAAATTAAATTGAGTTGCGCCGATCGCGGCTACCTGCGCGTCGACCAGACGTCCGACACTGTGGGCTGTTGCATGCCCATTTCCATGAGAATCTTCAGACCGACGCCGAACATGCCGGTGGAAAGAGGATCCCTGCGCACAACTTCGGCGAGGTATTCGCGATTCATCGACATGGGATCCTGGGAATAAGGAAGGGTGAGAAAAAGACGCATGCCGATTTCATAGGCCGGTTCGCTGGTCTGGAAATAAACGCCACTGCGAGAAACGCTGAGGGTTCCGCGCATGTCGTCGAAGTGATCCTTTTCAGGATCGGAAGGACGGATGCGCATGAGCTGAGTGATTTTGCAACGACGACTGCCGCGACGTTCCGTTGTCTTGGGTTTTGTAGCGGTACTGCCAGGGTTGCTGGGTGTCTTGCCCATAATGCTTTGCTGGGTCTCCATGAATACCTTGCCTCTCGCCGGTGGGACGTTTCTAGAGAGAGTGTAAGGCTTGCAGAATACAAAAACCTATAGCTGAGACGTACCTCGAATGAGTAGGACGCTCCGAGGGAATGATAGTACGGAAGTACTTCGAAAGGAAGAGAGGGCGGGCGAGTGTTCCTTCGGTAAGAGGAAGAATAAGAAGGATTTAATGAGTGAGTGCCGAAGTGAAGCCGCACATGGGGATTGGTACCGATGTGGGACTCATTAGAATTGCGGTCCCCACGAAGTCCGGCCCCAAGAGATAGGTACGATGGGAGATATTCGGGAAGCATCGTTAGAAGGAAGTGACCGGGTGCGGCTTTGAAATTGCAGAAGTGGGATGTTGTCCGCAAATGCGAGTGCACTGAGAGAAACGCATACGCGGGACGATAGCAGAGATCGCAGGAGAAAAGCCCACCATGAATACAGCGGCACGCCGAAGCTCACTTGCCTCAGGAACTGGCCAGCGAAACGAACTTTTCCGAGCAGAGCGCCGGGGCAACGCCCCGATGGCGGAAGAAGCACCGCGGATACGAACAAACGGAGGGGCAGAGGTGCGGGCGCGCGTGTACGTCGCGGCGGAGAACAGGCTGTTGCGCGAAGCGCTCTCGCGGATGTTGACGCGGCAAGGAGACATCGATGTGGTGGGATTGAACGCCGCGGGGCCTTTCCGAGTGGAAGGGCTGCTCGAAGAAAGAGCTGATATCTTGCTGCTGACGTCGCGCGGGAGCTTGGCGGAAGATATTTACGTGATTCGGCAGGTGCGGCTGACGGCGCCGACGGTGCGAATCCTGCTGGTAGGGATGACGGAAGACGAGACGGAGTTTTTTCAATACGTACGCGCCGGGATAAGAGGCTACCTGCCGAGAGACGCTTCGGCGGAAGACGTATTGGAGGCGATGCATGCGGTGCAGGCTGGCGAGGCGGTGTGCCCGGGAGCGTTGTGCGCCTTGCTGTTCCGGTTTTTTGAGCGCGAGGCTACGTCGGTGCACTCAGCCACCGTTCACCCGAGGCTGGGGCTGACGCGGCGCGAGCAGCAAATCGTGCCGCTGATCGCGCAGGGACTCACGAACAAGGAAATTGCGAACCAATTTTGCTTGTCGGAGCAGACGGTGAAAAATCATCTGTACCGGATGAAGCATAAAGTCGGGGCGGGCGATCGATTTGGAATCGTGCACCTTTGCCGTACGCAGGGATTTTTGGTTTAGCGGGTTGGTTGGTATATCTAGTCACTTCTATGCGGCAGACACTCTTGTTTGCCGGCTTTTGCGATATTCGTAAAAAGAGCGCACAGCCAAGAGTGGCTGTGCTACCGGGCATTTCCCACCTTTAGGTGACTTCTTTCCACCGTTTGTGCGATTCTCTTCCTCGACAAAACTCGAGGAAGTGCCGATGCTCAAGAAATTCAAGGAATTGACGGAAAAAGAAATTCTGGCGCTGGCAATCGCGTCGGAAGAAGAGGACAGCCGTATCTTTGGCGAGTTTGCAGACGCTTTGCGGGAGACCTACCCGGCGACGGCGCAGATGTTTGAGGAGATGCGCGCAGAAGAAGTGGTGCACCGGGACCGTCTGCTGGCGATGTTCCGGAAGCGCTTTGGCGATCACATCCCGTTGATCCGGCGCGAAAATGTGAAGGGTTTTCTGCAGCGGAGGCCAACTTGGCTGGTGCGGCCGCTGGGCGTAAACGTGGCCAGGAAACAAGCCAAGGTGATGGAGATGGAGGCGGCGCGATTTTATTCGCGAGCGGTCAGCCGCATTACGGATGCACCGACGCGAGAGCTGCTGAACAAACTGGCGGATGAAGAGCGCAAACACGAAGCAACGGCAGACGGACTCGAAGAGAAACATCTGACCGAGCCTGCCCGCGCGCAGGAAGACGAATCGCATCGCAAGCTGATCCTGCTGCAAATCGTGCAGCCCGGGCTTGCGGGATTGATGGATGGATCGGTATCGACGCTGGCGCCGCTGTTTGCGGCGGCCTTCGCCACACACCAGAGTTGGGATGCATTTCGAGTGGGACTGGCGGCATCAATTGGAGCAGGGATTTCGATGGCGTTTTCGGAAGGACTGTCCGACGATGGTTCGCTGACGGGGCGTGGGTCGCCTTGGCTGCGCGGGACAGTTACGGGGGCGATGACCACAGCGGGGGGAATTGGGCATACGCTTCCCTTCTTAATTTCCAATTTTCACCTGGCGACGATTGTTGCGGTGGTTGTGGTGTGCGTCGAACTGGGAATTATCAGTTACATCCGACACAGGTATATGGATACGCCGTTCTTACAAGCGGCATTCCAAGTGATTGTCGGCGGCCTGCTGGTTTTCTTCACGGGATATCTGATCGGAAGCTCCTAGAAGCGCGCGGCCCCTGGGTACCGCGGAAGGCGCCGATAGTTCGAGCTGAATCCAAAATAGAAAATCGTCGAATGAAGGATTAATCCGTTTCAGCGGGGAGCGGAGCGTGTGTGTGTCCGTGCTTACGGATACCTTGCAGCCAAGTCTGCAGGCGATCCATGTAGATGTACACGATAGGCGTGGTGAAGAGAGTGAGCATCTGGCTGACGATGAGGCCGCCGATGATGGTGATGCCGAGAGGACGGCGCAGCTCGGAGCCAACGCCCGTGCCGAGGGCTAGAGGGAGCGCACCGAAAAGCGCGGCCATGGTGGTCATAAGGATGGGCCGGAAGCGCAGCAGGCAGGCCTTGTAGATCGCATCCAACGGGGAGATGTGTTCTTCGCGCTCAACCTGCACGGCAAAATCAATCATGAGAATGGCGTTCTTCTTGACGATGCCGATCAGAAGAATGATGCCGATGAGGGCAATCATGTTCAGATCGGTGCCGGCAAACTTGATGGCGAGAATCGCGCCGATGCCGGCGGAGGGAATGGTGGAAAGAATGGTGATCGGATGGATGAAGCTCTCGTAGAGAATGCCAAGGACGATGTAAACAGCGACCAGGGCGGTGATGACCAGCAAAAGCTGCGAAGAGCGCGAGTCTTGAAAGGCCTGCGCATTGCCCTGGAATGTGGCGTGGACGCTGGGTGGAACGCCAGTTTCACGAGTGGCGGCTTCGATATCGAGTACGGCGGGGCCGAGAGAAGCTCCTGGAGCAAGATTGAAGGAGATGGTGATAGCGGGAAAGATGCCCTGGTGATTGACGGAAAGAGCGGTGCTGGAAGGCTCGTAACGGGCGAAGGCGCTGAGGGGCACGAGCTTGCCGGCAGTGGAGGGCACATAGATGGACTTGAGAGCTGCAGGATCCTGCTGAGCGCTGGGCATGACTTCCAAGACTACATAGTACTGATTGAGGCCTTTGTAGATCGTGGAGACTTCTCGCTGGCCGAAAGCGTCGCTCAGAGTGTTGTCAATTGCCTCCATCGAGACCCCCAGGCGGCTAGCGGTATCGCGATCGACCACGAGGGAACTTTCCAAACCGTGCATCTGCTGGTCGGAGTTGACATCGCGAAGCTCGGGAATCTTGGCGAGCCTGGCCTGAAGTATAGGAGCCCAATGGTTGAGATCGTCGAGACTATCGGCTTGCAAAGTGTATTGGTACTGAGCGGCGCCGAAGCGGCCTCCCACGCTGAGGTCCTGCACGGCTTGAAGAAAGAGAACGGCGCCAGGAACATGCGCCGTTGCATCGCGAATACGGCCGATAACCTCGTCGGCGCTTATCTTCCGTTCGTTCAGGGGCTTTAGCTGGGCAAATAGGCGAGCGGTGCTGCCCCCGCTGCCGCCGCCGGTGAAGGCAGTAACCGTATCAATCGCGGGATCCTTCATTACGATATCCGTGAACTCGCGCATCTTCTGCGACATGGCCGCAAAAGACAAATCCTGGTCACCCTGAATGGCGCCACTGATGCGGCCGGTATCTTGCTGAGGGAAAAAGCCGGAGTTGACATGAGCAGCCAGATAAACGCAGAGCGCTGCCGTGAGGAAGGTCATGCCCAAGATGAGCAACTGGCGGCGCAGAACCCACCGGAGCGAGACATCGTAGAGATGAAGGAGGCGGTTGAAAGCATTTTCAAACATATTGTAGATCCAGTTGTGTTTGCCGCTTTCGTGCTTGAGGAAAAGCGCGCACATCATGGGAGTGGTGGTAAGGGAAACAAAGAGCGATACAACGATGGCCACGCTGAGGACCACGGCAAATTCACGGAAGAGGCGGCCGACAATGCCGGGCATCATCAAAATGGGAATGAAAACGGCAATGAGCGAGGTGCTCATGGAAAGGACGGTGAAACCAATTTCGCTGGCGCCCTTCATGGCAGCTGCAAATGGCTTCATGCCGTTCTCGATGTGACGCGTGATGTTTTCAATGACGACGATGGCGTCGTCCACGACGAAACCTGTACAGATGGTGAGAGCCATGAGGGAGAGATTGTCCAGGCTGTAGCCGCAAAGGTACATGATGCCGAAGGTGCCAACGAGAGAGAGCGGAACGGCGACGCTCGGGATGATGGTAGCCCATGTGCTGCGGAGAAAAGCGAAGACAACCAGGATGACAAGAATGATGGAAATGATCAGAGTGATTTCGACGTCGTGAACGGAAGCTCGAATAGTGACGCTGCGATCAATGGAGACGGTCAGATGGAGCGAGGGAGAGATGGAGGCGCGGAGGACCGGGAGGATGGCATTGATGCGATCGACAGTGTCGATCATATTGGCAGCAGGCTGGCGGAAGATAGCCAGGAGCACGGAACGCTTCCCGCCGAAGAGCCCCAAGTTGCGGCTGTCCGCAACGGAATCGACGACTTCGCCGATGTCTCGAAGCCGAACAGGAGCGCCCGTGTGGCCGGCGACGATGAGGGGCATGTATTCGTAGGCTTTGAAGAGCTGGTCGGTATCGCCTACATTCCATGTTTTGTGCGCGTCGGAAAGAGAGCCTTTGGCCAGATTGGCGTTGGCGGATTGCAGAGAACCACGAATGGTCTCAAGACTTATGCCGTAGCTATTCAGCTGGTAGGGATTGGCTTCAATGCGAACGGCGGGACTTGCGCTTCCCCAAACGAAAACCTGGCCGACACCTTCGATCTGAGCGAGCTTTTGCGCAAGGATGGAATCGGCGGCGTCATAGATTTGAGCTGGGCGAATATTGTCCGAGGTTAAGGCCAAAATCATGATGGGAGCGTCGGCGGGATTGACCTTGCGGTACGTAGGCTGACCAGGAAGATCCGCGGGGAGCTGGTTGCGAGCCGCGTTGATGGCGGCTTGCACGTCGCGAGCAGCGGCGTTGATATCGCGATTGAGATCGAATTGGAGCGTGATGCCGCTGGAGCCGAGGCCGCTCGAGGAGGTCATTTGCGTGACGCCGGCGATGCGGCCGAACTGGCGTTCGAGCGGGGTAGCAACGGCGGAGGCCATCGTCTCCGGGCTGGCACCGGGCAGGCTGGCGCCGACAGAAATCGTGGGGAAATCGACTTGCGGCAGGGGAGCCACGGGCAGGAAGCGAAAAGCGACAGCGCCGGAGAGGAAGATCGCAACGGTAATGAGGGTGGTAGCAACCGGACGGCGGATGAAAGGAGCGGAGAAATTAGTCGAGGAAGTCATTGGCTAGTCGCCGTGAGCCGGCTCCTCGATGGAATTGCCGAATTGAAAAGCGAAGCGGTGGGCCAGCCAATCGAATGCGAGATAGACGACGGGCGTGGTGTAAAGCGTGAGCAGCTGGCTGAGGATAAGTCCGCCGACGATAGTGATGCCAAGAGGACGGCGCAATTCAGAGCCGACACCGGTACCGAGAGCGAGCGGCAGAGCGCCCAGCAGAGCCGCCATGGTGGTCATCATGATGGGACGGAAGCGAAGCAGGCAGGCTTCATAGATGGCGTCGAGAGGCGTCTTTCCTTCCTTGCGCTCGGCTTCGAGAGCGAAGTCGATCATCATGATGGCGTTTTTTTGGACGATGCCTATAAGGAGAATGACGCCGATGAGCGAAATGACGCTGAACTCCATGCCAAAAAGGAGAAGAGCCAGTATGGCGCCGACGCCCGCGGAAGGAAGCGTGGAGAGAATGGTGATGGGGTGAATAAAGCTCTCGTAGAGGACGCCGAGAACAATGTAAACCGTGATGAGAGCAGCCAGGATGAGCACGGGTTCGTTGGCGAGCGATTTGAGGAAGGCCGCCGCAGTTCCTTGAAAGGTCGCTTGGACGCTGACAGGCATATTCAATTCGGACTTCGCCTTATTGATGGCGTCAACGGCATCGCCGAGGGCGGCGCCGGGAGCGAGGTTGAACGAGATGGTAACGACCGGAAATTGTCCTTGATGGTTGATAGCAAGGGCGGTAGCGCCGGGCTCGAAACGCGTGAAAGCGCTCAGGGGGACTTGCGGACTGGCCGCCGAGGTAATGTTTGCCAGCCCATTCGTTGAAATATTAGCCGTGGATCCAGAGGAAGTCTGCGGAGTTCCCGAAGACTTCACATAGATATTTTTAAGAGAATCTGGATTCTGGTGGAATGCGGGATCGACTTCCAGGACGACGCGATACTGATTGAGCTGAGTATAAATGGTGGAGACCTGACGCTGGCCAAAGGCGTCGTAAAGAGTGTTGTCGATATCAGCCGGAAGAACACCGAGGCGGGAGGCGGTATCGCGATCGATGATGAGTGTGGCTAGGAGCCCGTTGTTCAACTCGTCGCTGGCAACATCCCGGACGACGGGAATGGACTTCAGTTTGTCCATAAACAGAGGCGTCCAGTGGGCCAATTCTTTAGGGTCAACGTCTTCGAGGCTGTACTGGAATTCCGTACGGCTGACGCGGTCTTCAACGGTGAGATCCTGCACCGGTTGCATGAAGAGCGAGATGCCATCGACTTTTGCGAGCTGAGGCTCGAGACGCCGAATGACGTCGGAGGCACTGATTTTGCGCTGATCGAGTGGTTTCAGATTGATCTGAATGCGGCCAGTGTTGAGAGTGGTGTTGGTTCCATCGACGCCGATGAAGGAGGAGAGGTTTTCGACTGCCGGGTCTTTCAGAATGGCGTCGGCGAGAGCCCGTTGGTGCTCGGACATAGCGGCGAAGGAGATATTTTGCGCCGCTTCAGAGACGCCGAGGATGAGGCCGGTGTCCTGCACGGGAAAGAAACCTTTGGGAACGTAAATGTAGAGAAGGATTGTGCCGACAAGCGTACCGACGGTGACGAGGAGCGTCATGGCGCGGAACTGAAGCACGAATTTAAGAGTGCGTCCATAGAAGGCGATGATGGAATTAAAGGCAAGTTCGGACTTGTGATAGAACCACGTCTGGTCTTCTTCTTTCGTATAGCGAAGAAGTTTGGCGCACATCATCGGAGTAAGCGTGAGCGAGACGAAGGCGGAAAGAAGAATGGTGATCGCCAGGGTGATGGCGAACTCGCGGAATAGGCGGCCGATGATATCGCCCATGAAAAGCAGAGGGATAAGAACGGCGATGAGCGAGACAGTGAGGGAAATGATGGTGAAACCGATTTGCTCGGAGCCTTTGAGGGCGGCGTCGAGCGGCGTATCGCCTTGCTCGATGTAACGGCTAATGTTTTCAATCATGACGATGGCGTCGTCGACGACGAAACCGGTGGAGATAGTAAGCGCCATGAGCGAGAGATTGTTGAGGGTGTAGCCGCAGAGATACATCACTCCAAACGTGCCGACGATGGAGAGCGGAACGGCCAGCGCGGGGATGACGGTGGCGCGCAGGCTGCGCAGGAAAAGGAAGATGACCATCACCACCAGCGCGATAGTGAGCATCAACGTAAATTGCACGTCTTCGACAGAGGCGCGGATGGTAGTGGTGCGGTCGGTGAGAATTTGAATCTTCACGGAGGCTGGGAGCGCGCCCGAAAGTTGTGGAAGAAGTTTTTTCACTCGATCCACAACCGAGATGATGTTGGCGCCCGGCTGGCGCTGAATGTTTAGAATGACGGCGGGATTTTTGTCGGCCCACGCGGCTTGATTCACGTTTTCCGTGCCGTCGAAAACCGTGGCGACGTCGGAAAGGCGCACGGGAGCGCCGTTGCGGTAAGCAACGATGAGCGGGCGGTAGCTGTCGCTGGTGATGAGCTGGTCGTTCGCGCCGATGGTGTAGGCCTGATGAGCGCCATCGAAGGTGCCTTTGGCTTGATCGACGTTGGCGGCGCCAAGGACGGTACGTAAATCTTCCAAGCTCAGGCCGTAAGAAGCGAGCGCGGTGGGATTTGCTTGGACGCGCACGGCAGGACGCTGGCCGCCGCTGATGCTGACAAGTCCCACGCCCGTGAGCTGTGAAATTTTCTGCGCCAGCGTGGTGTCCGTAAGGTCTTCGACTTTGGAAAGCGGCATCGAGTCCGAAGTAAGCGCAAGAGTGAGGATAGGCGCATCGGCGGGATTGATTTTGTTGTAGATGGGCGGATTCGGAAGGCCTTGAGGGAGAAGATTGGAGGCGCCGTTGATGGCGGCCTGGACTTCTTGTTCGGCGACGTCAATGTTGAGATCGAGATTGAATTGCAGCGTAACGATAGAGCTGCCGAAGGAGCTCGTGGAAGTCATCTGACTCAGGCCGGGGATCTGTCCGAACTGGCGCTCGAGCGGGGCGGTGACGGAAGAAACCATGACGTCGGGGCTGGCGCCGGGATAGAAGGTCTGGACTTGAATCGTGGGATAGTCGACCTGGGGGAGCGCGGAGACTGGCAGCTGGCGGTAGGCGACGAAACCTACCAGCAGCACGCCGACCATCAAGAGAGTGGTCGCGACAGGCCGCAAAATGAACGGCCGTGACGGACTCATTGAGACTTGCCTCCGGACTGGGGACTGGCAGGATTGCTGGGCTTCGGGTTGCTTTGGCCCGCGCTTTGGGCGGAGGGCTGCGAAGAGTCTCCAGACACCGAACCGCCGGCTGGAGCCGTGCTGGTGATGACTTCGCTTTTATCCTGAAGCTTGTCTTGGCCGTCAATCACAACCACCTCGCCAGCATTGAGGCCAGAACTGATACCGATGTTGTTGCCAGTAGTTTGGGCGATGGTTACCGAACGGATGCTGACCGTATTACCTCCGGAAACAACGTAGACATACGTGCCTTGCGGACCTCGTTGAATGGCTGCAGCGGGCACAATGACCACATTTCGTTTGGTGTCGACGAGCATGTGGACATTGACGAACTGATTCGGGAAGAGGACGTTGTTCTCGTTGGAGAAGATGGCTTTGAGCTTGTACGTACCGGTCGTCGGATCAATTTGGTTGTCGATCGTAGCGAGTTTGCCGTCGGCAATCTTGGTCGTGTCGTCGCGGTCGAAGGCTTGGACGGGAAGCTGGCCGCCACCTCGGAGCTTGACGAGGACCTGCTGAAGCTGATCTTGCGGAAGAGTGAAAATGACGGAAATCGGCTGGAGCTGGGTGATGACGAGAAGTCCAGTGGTATCAGTGGCATGCACGATATTTCCGATGTCCACGAGACGTAACCCTACACGGCCGCTGATAGGCGCGGTGATCCTGGCATAGACCAGTTGCAATTTTGCGTTATCAATGGTGGCTTGGTCGGCTTTAATCGAGCCCTGGAACTGACCGACCTGGGCTTGCTGGGTATCGACCTGCTGCTTGGGGATCACGCCTTCATTGTAGAGGAGGGTGTAACGCTCGAAATCGACTTGCACATCGTGTAGTTGCGCCTGGTCTTTGGCGAGCTGGCCTTCGGCCTGTTCGAGCATGACCTGGTAGGGGCGAGGGTCGATTTCAATGAGAGCATCGCCTTCGTGCACGAACTGGCCCTCGGTAAAATTGACTTTGACGATTTGGCCATCGACGCGGCTGCGGACGGTCACGGTGTTAAAGGCTGCGACCGAGCCCAGGCCGATGAGATAGACGGGAAGATCTCCCTTCTGGGCCGTACTGACGACAACAGGTACCGGCCCGGTCATGAAATAGCCACCTGGGCCACCTTTTCCAGGGCCGCCGGGAGAGACGTTGGCGCCAGCCTCGCTTGTCGCGTGAGTTCCGCGGTAATACCAGATGCCGACGGCGATGAGGCCGAGAACTACAACCCAAAGCCACCAACGGCTCTTGGCGGGCACCATCGCGGAAGAGTCACGCGCGCCCCGTTCGGGAAGCTCAATAGAGTCGAGATGGCCCATCCATTCTCTCCTGTTAGTAACTGCTTAGGATCCGAGTGAGTCTGCCGGGGCAAGACTATGGGGGCTATACACTTAGTGGTCCCCCGCCGAACGCTTTGAGCCTACCGGAAAAACACACCTGCGCATAGGTTGGACGGATTTCGGGAGCAAATGGTTACGAAGGCTCGGCTGGAGCGGATGATCCTGCGGCCGGGGTGGCAAGCTTGAACGCGGGTGTAGGTCGGGAGGCAGTGGCAAGCGCGGGCACAATTCTAGTGGGCATTGGGGCGCGCGAGAGTTTACACTATCGGCCCCCGGACGCAGGCGGCTGGCAACGAGGCGGCGGGATTCTGAAAAAGGCGGGTGAATCGACACATGGTAAAGGGCGTGATTGTGGGCATTCTGCTCGGAGTATTGCTGGTCGCGGGCTGCGGTTACTTCTACTTTGCAACCGGTCGTGCACCGGTGGCGGTGACGGATCCTCCCATGCCTTTTGAGAAGAAATTTGCGCATATGGCCCTGGCTGCGCACATCGAGAAGGAGAAGGTTCCGGAATCGCCAGTCACTGCGGACGAAAAGAGCTATTTGAGCGGCGCGGAGGTCTACAGAGAGAACTGCGCGGTTTGTCACGGGTTGCCGGACCAGCCGAAGACGAACATCGCGCAGGGTATGTATCCGCCCCCACCTCAGCTTTTCCACGGAACGGGCGTTTCGGACGATCCGGCGTCAGAGACTTATTGGAAAGCAGAGAATGGCATTCGGTTGACGGGAATGCCGGGGTTCAAAGGGCGTTTAACGGAAACGCAGATTTGGGAAGTCAGCGTATTGCTGGCAAATTCGGACAAGATACCGGCTTCCGTGAAGACAGCATTGGTTAGCCCATCCGCGGCCCAGACTGCCGCTCCAGCGAGCGTTGCACCGCCGACAAAGATAAACCCTTAGATCACCTGCCCGCGCCGATATGCTAAGGCGCCGGACTCCTATAGGTTGCGCAATTTCTTGGAAATTACGCCGAGCGGCTCGGCAATGAGTGGATCTGTTCGACTCTCCTAAGCTCGGGGAAGCGCCACGCCCAGATTGCAGTGACGATGATGGTGCCGACGCCGCCAAGCACGACGGCAGGTAGCGTTCCGAGCCATTGTGCCGTGAGGCCAGACTCGAATTCCCCGAACTCGTTGGAAGCGCCGATAAATACCATGTCGACGGCGTTGACGCGCCCGCGCATTTCGTCTGGTGTGGCCACCTGGATAAGCACCGCGCGCACGATTACGCTGACCATGTCCGTTGCGCCGACAAAAAACAGTGCAATCAAGGAAAGAACCAGGCTGCGGGAGATTCCAAAAAGAATCGTGAAAATACCAAAGCCGGCCACGCACCACAGCATGATGAGACCAACCTTGCGGCGAAGCGGGCGATGCGCCAGGAAAATGGCCATGGCGGCGGCTCCAACTCCGGGAGCTGCGCGAAGCAGACCGAGGCCCCACGGGCCAGTCAGCAGAATTTCGCGGGCGTAGACGGGCAGGAGAGCGACGGCCCCGCCGAGAAAGACGGCGAATAAGTCCAGCGAAATGGAACCGAGAACGACTTTTTCGCGCCAGATATAGCGAAGGCCGGCGGAGACAGTGGTCAGATTGATGGGCTCGCGCGTGCGAGGCTTCGATTCCGTTCTGATCTTGAGCGTGCAGATGACGGCCGCGATGGCCATGATTACAGCCAGGATGTAAACCGCCGAGGGGCCGCGAAAAAAAGCGTAAGTGAGGCCGCCAAGCGCAGGACCGAGTATGGCAGCGCCCTGGAAAATGGTGGAAGCCCAGGCCACGGCGTTAGTGAAATGCTCTTCGGGGAGCAATTGCGGGACCAGCGCGCGGCTGACGGGACCGGTGAATGAGCGCACGACGCCAAGAAGCACGAGGACGGCGAAGATGTAGTAGACCGAGCGGACATGGCGCATGGAGGTGAGCAGCAGCAAACCGCAGCACAAGGCGAAGCCAACGTAGCAAATGACAATGAGCTTTCGGCGATCGTAGCGATCGGCGACATGGCCCGAAGCGAGAAAGAGAAGAATGCCGGGCAGAAATTGCGCCAAACCCACAAGTCCGAGGTCCAGAGGCCGCTTGGTGATTTCGTAGACTTGCCAGCCAACCGCAACCGACTGCATTTCCGTGGCGAGGACAATGAAGAAGCGGGCTGTTTGAAAAAATACAAAGCTGGGATATTGGAACGCAATGAGGCCGGCGGTTTTGGCGTTCTCGGGTGCGGCCATCACACATTACTTTGCCACAAAAGCAAAGAAGGGACGAGTTTGGCGGGTACGCGCGAATTGCCGCGTGACTACTCTTCTGTTGAGGTGGAAACGAGTTCCGCTTTGGCCGGATGTGCGTTTGCTGCCTGCGATTTGCGCCGAATCATCCAGTAGGCCAGCGACATGAGCAGTAGGAATGGAGCAAAGGCGGGAACGGTGTATTGCAATCCGTCTACGAAGAACGTGCTCGCCGCTATGCCCAGAAGTGCGGCGATGCCCAACGCGCTCGAATAGGGAAAAAAGCGCAGGCGCATGGGAAGCTGAGCGACTCGCCCGGGGCCGAGGGTTCGCCGGAACGCGATGTGCGTCAGTAGGATGACGATCCAAACAAAAAACATACCGGCTACGGCCACGCCATAGAGCATCAGGAAAGCGCGCTGGGGCGTGTAAATGGCGAGCAGGATTGCGGCGATCATGCCTGCTGTGGAAACGGCTAGTGCGTGCCGCGGAACCCCGTTGCCGCTGAGATGGCCGAGCCAAGATGGTGCGTAGCGGCCCCGCGCCAGGGAAAAGAGCATGCGCGTGGTGAGATAGAGATTTGTGTTGGCGCTTGAGAGCGCGGCGGTGATAACTACGAGATTCATGATGCCGGCGGCAAAGGGGATGCGCGCAATCGAGAGCGCGTGGACAAAAGGACTCCCGGTAAGGCTATTGCCGAACTGGTCCCATGGAGTCATGGCCAGCATGATGGCGATGGCGAAAACGTAAAAGATCACCAGGCGGAAAACGATCGTGCGCATGGCGCGTGGAATCGATTTCGCCGGATTTTGCGCTTCGCCCGCCGTCACGGCGATGACTTCGACACCCATGTAGCTGGTGATCACCAGCGTGAGCGCTAGCCAGACTCCCTTCCAGCCGAACGGGAGAAAGCCGCCGTGTGCCGTGAGATTGGAAAGGCCAATCGCAGGCGCGGGTCCCAAGCCGAAGACGAGGGCCATGCCCAAGACGATGAAAACGATGATGGCTACAACCTTTATGAGCGCGAACCAGTATTCGAACTCCCCGAAGCGGCCGACTTGAAGCGTGTTGACGGCGACCAGGCAAAGAGAGACGGCAACCACCCACACCCATTGCGGGACGGAAGGAAACCAAAACGCAAAATAAATCGCCACGGCGGTTACTTCCGCACCGATGGCGATGATTTGCACCAGCGCATACGTGGCGCGGACGGAGAAACCGGCCCATGGACTTAGATAAGTTTCCGCATAGACGCCAAAGGAGCCTGCTACCGGTTGAACGACGGCCATTTCCGCCAGCGAGTACGCGACGATCATGGCGATGAGAGCACCGATCAAATAGGTGACGATGACGCTGGGGCCGGCGAGGCGGACGGTTACGCTGCTGCCGAGGAAGAGGCCCACTCCGATGGCGCCTCCAATGGCAAGCATGGTGAGCTGGCGCTGGGTGAGCTTGCGCTTTAGCTCGTCGATTTCTGGAGGAATGGGGGTCGTTGTCGCGGCGGTCGATTGCGGCGATCGAGGTTGAAGAGAATTGGAGGGCTCAGCCATGCTTGGTCAAATCGAGCAGGGCGTTGCCGAAGCTATGAATCTCAGCCAGCGTGTTGTAGTGGACCAGAGAGGCGCGGACCACTCCGCTTTCCATCGGCACGCCGAGCCGCTTCATGAGGCGCGGGGCGTACATGTGGCCGTCGCGAATGCCAATGCCAGCTTGGGCGAGAGATTCCGTGACTTTTCGAGGAGCGAGATTCGGCAGATTGAAGCACAGCGTTGGCACGCGGTCGTGAACTTGGTTCTTTCCTGCCAAGCCGTATACCGTTGCGCCACATTCCTGGAGGACGTGGAGCATTTCGCGGGAGAGCGATTCTTCGTAAGCGCGGATATTTTGCATGGCGCGGGCTAGATTTGCGCGCTTCGAATTTTTTGTTCCGGCATCGCCGCCAGACTGGGGCCGCTTGCCGAGGGATTCGAGATAAGAAATGGCAGCATCCATGCCGGCGACATTTTCATAGATAAAGGTGCCGGCTTCGATTTTTCCCGGCGGCTCGTCGGGGATGAACTCTTCGCGAAACGTCGGAAGCTTTTGCAAAAGTTCGCGGCGTCCCCAGAGAAAACCCATGTGCGGCCCGAAAATCTTGTAACCGGAGCAGACGAGATAGTCGCAATCGAAGGCTTGCACATCCATCTGACCGTGAGGGCCGAAGTGAACGCAGTCGAGGAAAACCTCCGCACCAACATTGTGCGCGATCTTGGCGGCTTCGGCGACGTCCACGATAGAGCCCAGAGAATTCGCAGCGACGGCGCACGCGACTAAACGAGTCTTGGAGGAAACGAGAGGCTTTAGGTCGTCGACGTGAAGGTTGCCGTCCTCGCCCATCTTCCACCACACTAATTTGGCGCCTTCTTTTTCGAGCGCGAGCCAGGTGGCGACGTTGGCTTCGTGATCCATGTCCGTAACGATGATTTCATTGCGCTGGCCGAGAGTTTGTCCAAGGGCTAGGCTTACCAGGCGAATGAACGAAGTGGCGTTCATCCCAAACGCGATTTCGCTCGGATCGCGCGCGTTCAGGAAATCGGCGACACTCTGGCGGGCGCGGGCAATCGTGGCGTCCACTTCCAGGCTTTTCGCGTAACGGCCGCCGCGCTGAACATTGCATTCGAGCAGATGGCGGTTGACGGCGTCAAAAACGATCTGCGGTATCTGCGCTCCGGCGGCGTTGTCGAAAAAAGTGAAAGCTGGTGGCCGATCTAGCGCGGGAAAAAAGGAGCGAATGGTCTCGATCGGGAAATTCAGATTGGGCTGAGGATGAATATCTGGCTGCGGAGTATCTTGCGATTTGGCCTGCAATCTCTTGCTCCTGGATGAATCTGAAAAAAGCGGCTATGAAAGGTTTCTTGGATGAACCAGGCGAACGCTATACCCCGGCTGCGGGGCGTGTCAAGCGAGGGCGTATTTTGCGGTTGATAGACAAGTTAGCGGGCTAGAATATCCAGCGTTCGATTGAGCGATAAGGAAGAACAATCTGCATGACCAAAGCAATTGCCGAGGTCTACTCCGCGCTCCGCCGCCAATTTCGAGGAGATTTGCTGCGTCCGGGCGACGGCGAATATGACGGGGCACGCGTCATCTGGAACGGAATGGTGGCTCGGAAGCCGGGCCTGATTGCGCGTTGTGCAGATGTGGCGGACGTGCAACTCGCGGTTCGGACCGGAGCCGCAGCGGAAACGCTGACGGCGATTCGCTGCGGCGGCCATAGCCTTGCGGGGTTCAGCACCTGCGAGGATGGCCTGGTGATTGATCTTTCACGGATGCGGACGGTGAGCGTTGACCGGCAGGCTCGGCGGGCGCGGTTCGACGGCGGGTGTCTTCTGGGCCATATCGATACGGCTACTCAAAAAGTGGGGCTCGCCTTTCCGGCAGGAGTCGTATCCCATACGGGCGCCGCAGGGCTCGTACTAGGAGGCGGAACGGGATGGCTGAACCGTTTGCACGGGCTTTCTTGCGACAACGTCACAGGCTTTGCGGTGGTCGTCGCGGATGGATCGGTGGTCCGCGCAAACCACAAGGAGAATTCGGATTTGTTTTGGGCGCTGCGCGGGGGTGGCGGAAACTTTGGTGTCGTAACGGAGTTCGAAGTGAATCTTCACCCGGTCAGTTCCGTTCTCTTCGGCGCCGGCATGTGCTTCGGGGATGACATTGCCGCCATCGTGCAGCACTGGCGGGATTTCATGCCGCTAGCTCCGGATAATCTGCGATGGGGAATTTCGCTGACCATTGCTCCGCACACGGAAAATATTCCTAAGCAGTTGCGGGGACGGCCGGTGGCGAGCCAGGGTTTGCTCTGGGTTGGCAACCTCGAAGAAGGGCGGCGCTATGTGGAACAGGGGCTTTCTCTCTGCAATGCTGTGGCGGTGACCAAGAGCGAGCTATCGTTTGTAAACTTGCAAACAATGGCGGATCACGAATTCCCGCACGGACGGCGCTACTACACCAAGTCCGGCTATTTTAAGAAATTGGACGGCCAGGACATTCGGCGCATGGTGGAAGGGCTGGGGACAATTCCCTCTCCTGCGAGCCAGATTGAACTTTCCTACCTGGGCGGTGCAGCGGGACGAATTGACGCTGGCGAGACGGCGTTTGGCGACCGCAGTTCTCCGTTCATAGTGAACCTGCTGGGAAATTGGTCCGATTCCGCCGAAGATGCCGCGAACATCGCGTGGATACGCGGGTTATTCGCGGATTTGCGCCCTTCCATGACGCCAGGCGTCTACGTCAACTTCATGAGCGGCGACGAGCAGGATCGCGTGCCGGAAGCTTATCGCGAACGGTGGGACCGGTTGGTCGACGTTAAAACGCACTACGACCCGAATAACTTTTTCCGGCTGAATCAGAATGTTCGACCGCGGAAAAGCTAAGGGCTCTTTTCGGAAGAATCGCTTCCCGTTCAGCTACTGCTTGTCGACGGTGATGTAGTAGAGATCGGTGGCCACTTCGAAGTCGTCTTTCGCGAGCGGCGTCTTCATAGTCTGCCAATCCGTGGTGGCTTGGATGATCTGCCAGTTGTTTTTCTTTCCGACGCGCACGGGCATCGCGAAACCCGGCTCATCGACTTTCCAGCAATAGGCAACGGTTCCCTCTCCTTCATTGAATTTCAATTCGAGGGCCGGAATGGCGGTGTGACGCAAATATTGATTGAAGATCGGCGTCATATCCTTGGCGGTCTTCTCGTTAAAAAATTGCACGATGTCTTCGGTCATGATGTTTTTGTATTTGAAGTGCTGGTAGAGATCATGGATGAGCTTGAACCAGCGGGGATCATCGTTCACTACGCTGCGAAGGGTGTTCAGGAATAGCGCGCCCTTGAAGTATTGGTCTTGTGGAGGCTCGGCGTTGATGCCGCGTTCCGCGATGATGGGCTTGGTGTTCTTCACTTTAGATTTGTAGGCATTGACGTACTTCAGGTAATCGTCATGACCGTACATATATTCCACGTAGAGGCATTCAAGATAGGTCGTCCAGCCTTCGTGGATCCACATGTCGGAGGGATCAGCAGCAGTGATGGAGTTGCCAAACCATTCATGTCCGCTTTCGTGGATGATGATGAAATCGAATCTTAGGCTGATGCCAACTCCGGTCCAGTCGCGTTCGAGATAACCGTTTGCAAAATGATTGCCGTAAGTCACCGCGCTTTGGTGCTCCATTCCGGAGTACGGCACTTCGATCAGTTTGTACCCGTCCTTTTTAAAAGGATATTCGCCGAAATAGTGCTGAAAGGCCTGGAGCATGCCTTTGACTTGGACGAACTGCTTTTTAGCTTTGTCCAAATCTTCTGGCAGTGCGTAGAAGTCGAGCGGCAGGTCGCCGAACTTGTCCGAGAAGTGCTGATAATTGCCGATGTTGAGCGAGACGTCGTAATTGTTGATCGGGTAGTGGACGAGCCAGTCCCAACGAGTGTAGCCGTCTCCGAGATCGGTCTTGCCCATGAATTTTCCGTTGGAGACATCGACGAGGCCGTTCGGAATCGACACGCTGATTTGCATGCTCTCGACTTCATCGCGCCACTGGTCCTTGTTCGGCCACCAGATGCTCGCGCCGATTCCTTCGCAGGCAGTGTTGATCCAAGGATGGCCGGACGGATCTTTCCGGAATGCGATGCCGCCGAACCGGCCTGTTTCGAGCGGGTTCCCAGAGTAGTAGAAATCGATCGAGTAAACGCGGCCCGCGCGGAGCGTTTGCGGAAAATCCACAAAAACGGCGCCAAACTCGCGTTCGTATTTTAATTCGGTTGTGCCAAGCAGAATTTTGTCAACATGCAGCGCGGTGTGGAGATCTAGCTGGATGCGGGTGTCGTCCTTGAGCATCTTGAAACGAATGGTGTTCTTCCCGCTGATGAATTTCTTTTCGGGGTCGACGCGGACGTCCAGATGGTAGTAGAGCAGATCGTTGTTGGCGCGATACGTACCGTAAGCTCCGCGCAGAATGTCGGCGCGCGTCGGCGCCGATGGAATTTGAGGCGTTTGCGGCTGCGCTGTTTGTTGAGCCTTTGTAGCGGAAGCTGGAGGAATAGTCTGGGCGTCGAGAGAATCGGCGAGGAAGACCGCAAAAACCATAACGAACGCCGTTCGCTTGATAGGGCTCCATCGAAACATGGGTTCCTCGTAATTGTAGTTTCATACTTCAGTTCGAGCGCGCTTGCAAACTTGGCTCATCTGAAAGAATACTGAAAATCTCCCGAAGTTAGCTCACAAACACGATCAAGGTACTGAATCTTTGAAACTTATGGCAAATCGCGTAAACCGGAAGCATAGTGGAGAACATGCTTACTGGAATCAGGATTGAAACCAAACCGGGTTTAACCGAGGAGTGAGTATCATCGGCGGACATCTTGGCCGAAGCCTGTCGGCCCTGCCGCAAATCGGACATGCCTCGCGCCCCCCAGGCAGTACTAGCGGCGTACCATTGAGGCTCTCCCCCGACGCTGATATTCTGGAGTCTCCACTTCCCGCCCTCAGGACATAGACGTGTCTCTGCAAAGGCAGCGAACCATGGACGCCGAAAAACTCCGCGTTTCTCGCGACAAGCTCACACGTGTGTTCCGCTATCTGGAAGCATTGAACCAGCATCGCAATCCCGCGAAACGACAGATTCGCGAACAGCCCTGGAGTTTCTCGCTGCGCGATCTTCCCGAGCATCCCTCCATTCAACGAGGTAGCGCGAAGGCGAGTTCTCTGAAGACAAAGAACGGGAATAGTCAGAACACGGAAGACGGCGGCGGAAGCTACGTTCTCAAGGTGCAGCGTCCGCGGTTGACTCGCGCGCCCGAACCGCCCGAAGAAATTTCCGGATGGCTGAAAGACGGTTGGGATGACCCCTTGAGTGCCTCCGTTCTCGAGGAAACCCTCGAAGAATCCGGGAATGGTGTAGAGCCGAAGATCGCGAAGTTCTCAGACGATCCGGTTCGGACCGCAATCCTGGAACGTTGGCAGCTTCTGCGAAATGAGTGGGTGAAAACCGAAAAGCCTGCCCGAGCGGCGATGAAAATCTTCGAAGCCTTTTACACGCTCTATGGCCGCATCGATCGCGAGGCGGAACGCGTCGAGCTGGTCCTCGGAGACGGCATCTTGAGCTGGCGTCGGGCGGAAGGAGGCATCTATCATCCGATCCTCCTCCAGCGCCTCCAATTGCAGTTCGACGCATCCGTACCCGAATTCACGCTATCGGAAGCGGATCATCCCGTTGAGCTCTACTCTGCTTTGTTCCAATCGATGAACGATGTGGATGGGCGCGCGATAGGCCGATGCCGCGAAGAATTGGAGGAAGGAGGCTTCCATCCGCTTATAAATGGTGCGACCTCCGGTTTTCTGAAGCGCCTAGTCGTGCAGCTTTCCCCGCGGGGAGAGTTCCTTGAAGACCGCGCGCCAGATGTGGAAGTCAACGATCCGTGCATTGGACGAGACCCAATCCTCTTTCTGCGGTCACGCACCTTGGGATTTGCCGCCGCGATTGAAGGCATCCTTGCAGACCTTCGCACGCGCGAAGACCTGCCCTGGTCGCTCCTGAATATAGTTGGAGAAGAATCGCCGGTTCCCGACGCGGAAGACGCGAACCCATCCGCGAGCGGTTCCGCTCAATCGGATGGCCAAGTACTGCTAAGCAAACCGGCCAATCCGGAGCAAATTCGAATTGCCCAGCAACTCGAGGAGCACGGCGGCGTTCTGGTGCAAGGCCCTCCTGGCACCGGAAAAACTCACACCATCGGCAATCTTGTCGGCCATTTGCTAGCCTGCGGCAAAAGCGTTCTGGTCACCAGCCACACAACAAAAGCTCTGCGCATGGTGCGCCATCACATTGTTCCCGAGCTGCGTCCTTTGTGTGTCAGCCTTCTTGAAAGTGACTTGGACAGCCGCAAACAGCTCGAAAGCGCCGTGGGATCGATCGCGGAAAGGCTGTCGCGAGCCGATGCTGGCTCTCTCGAAATGCAAGCGAAGAAATTGGAATCCGAGCGTCTCGAACTGCTGAAGAAGTTCGATGAAATCCAAAGACAGATGACGGAGGCTCGCGCCGATGAGTATCGGGATATTGCCATTGCTGGAAAGTCTTGGACGCCCGCCGATGCCGCTCGCCAGATCATGCAAGAAAAGGACGCGCTCGGCTGGATCCCCGGTCCCGTCGCTGCCGTGGCGCCACTGCCTCTTTCTCCCGGTGAACTGGCCGACCTCTATCGTACGGGTGTTTCCATTTCCCGCGATGACGAGAATGAGCTCTCAAATCATCTTCCGGAACTTTACGATCTTCCTAGCGCAGAAGATTTTGAATCCAGCGTAAGTGAGCGCAATCGTCTCGGCATGGAGGATCTCGATTTGCGCTCCGATTTGTGGGAGTCCGGGGCCGCACAGAGTTCGCCCGCAGAGATCGAAGGATTAGCTGCCGCTCTAGCTCAGGCGGTCGAGCCTCTCTCCGGCAAAGACAAGTGGAAGCTCGCGGCGGTGTATGCCGGCAAATATGGCGATGTCCATCGGCAGCCGTGGGATCAACTTATCAGCTTGGTGCGGCTCGTTCATCGAGAAGCAGCAAACGCGCAGGAATCGTTCGTCAAGTACGGCCCACAGAGTTCCGAGGGTGGCGCGGCCAAAGAGCAGGAACGCATTGCCAGCGAAATTTTCGCGCACCTCGAGGACGGCGGCAAGCTGGGCTCCTTGACCTTGTTCACGCACAAGCCCTGGAGCCAATTTCTGGAACAGACGAAAGTAAACAACGCGCGTCCACGGCTTCCCGAGCATTTTCAAGCCCTGCGCCAGTACTTCCGGATCGCGGGCCTCCGCGAGGATCTTGCTGCGAGGTGGGATCGCCAAGTAGCGACTCTCGGAACTCCCCGTTCGAGCGAAATGGGCCAGGAGGTCGAAAAAACACTGATGCAGTATTGTGACTCCATCGAGGACTGCCTGGGCTGGCAGGAACACACCTGGCTTCCACTGCAGCAGCGGTTGGAAGACAGCGGCTTCCGGTGGGATAAATTCCTCGCTGAACAACCTGCGGTCGTCGGTTCCGATGGAGAGTTGGCACGCATCCACATCGCGGTGACTGATGCTTTGCTCCCCATCTTGGATTTCCGGTTCAAGAAGCTCCGGTTGCTTCAGTTGGAGGAAGAATTTCGCGATCTCAAAAGCCGGCTCAAACTTGCGGCCCGCGTGGCGAAAGCATCCAAGGTAATCGGCCAGATTCTGACAGCGGTCAGCGAGGAAGATTCCAACCGCTATCGCGAAATGTATGAGCGCCTGCTGGAATTAAAGAGCAAACAAGCAGATCTCGACCTACGCCGAGCTTTGCTCGCAAAGCTCGATACCGCTGCTCCCGCTTGGGCCGGCGCGATTCGAAATCGCACCGGAATTCATGGTCGAAACGAGCCGCCTCGCGACCCCGCCCTCGCTTGGACTTGGCGCCAGTTAAACGATGAGCTCGATCGACGCGCCAGTGTCTCGCTCGAAGCCCTGCAAGCCAGAAACGAAAAACTCCGCGAGCAACTTCGCCGCGTGACCGTTGAACTGATCGATAAGCGTTCGTGGTCCTCGCAAGCGCGCCGTACCTCCTCTCGGCAGCGCCAGGCTCTCGTTGGCTGGCTCGACACCATTCGTCGCATCGGCAAGGGGCACGGAGTCCGCGTTTCTCTTTTGCGTTCCGAAGCGGCGAGAAAAATGAGCGAATGCCGCGGGGCCGTCCCCGTATGGGTCATGCCGCTTTCGCGAGTGGTCGAAAACTTTGACCCGCGCACCACGCGCTTCGATGTCGTGATCATCGATGAAGCCAGCCAGAGCGACGTGATGGCGCTGGTCGCCCTGTATTTGGGCAAGACAGTGCTCGTTGTTGGCGACCACGAGCAAGTCAGCCCGTCGGCCGTGGGCCAGGATTTGGGCGCTATTCAAAACCTCATCTTCCAGTACCTCCGCGGAATCCCTAACTCCGATCTTTACGACGGGCAGATCTCCATCTACGATCTCGCGCGTCAGTCGTTCGGAGGCACAACCTGTCTCGTCGAACACTTCCGGTGCGTTCCGGAGATCATCCAATTCAGCAATATGATCTCCTACGACGGCCGTATTAAGCCCTTGCGCGACGCGAGCCGGGTCCATCTGCGTCCGCACACTATCGCGCATCGCGTCTCTGGGTCCAGCCGCGACGGTAAGATCAATCGTCAGGAAGCCCTGACCGCCGCCTCGCTCCTTACGGCCGCGATGGAGCAACCCGAATACAAGAACAATGACGCCGGTCAGCCGCTGAGTTTCGGAGTGGTTTCTCTGGTTGGTGAAGAGCAAGCCATCGAAATTGACAACCTGGTCCGTTCTCATGTCGCGCCTGACCGCTACGAACTCCATCGCGTACTTTGCGGAAACGCCGCGCAATTCCAGGGAGACGAGCGCGACGTGGTGTTCATCTCCCTGGTTGACACCGCCGAGCATGGTTCTCTGTCCCTCCGGGATCAGGAACTCTTCAAACAGCGCTTTAATGTCGCTGCCAGCCGCGCCCGCGATCAGATGTGGATCGTGCATTCGCTCAATCCGCACAACGACCTGAAAGCCGACGACCTTCGCCGCCAGTTGATCGAGCATGCCGAGGACCCTGCGCGACTCATGCGCGCCCTGGAAGAGAAGGAAAAGCGCGTGCAATCGAATTTTGAGCGGGAAGTCATGAAGCGTCTGGCGACGGCTGGGTATCGTGTCACCCCTCACTGGAGGATTGGAACGTTTCGAATCGATCTGGTCGTCGAAGGCGACGGCAATCGCCTAGCCATCGAGTGCGACGGTGATCGCTATTACCCACTCGAGAAGCTCCCTGAAGACATGGGCCGGCAATCCGTGCTTGAACGCATGGGCTGGATCTTCACGCGCATCCGCAGCTCGGAGTTTCTCCGCAACCCCTCACGCGCAATGAAGCCGGTCTTTGAAAAGCTGCAAATGATGGAGATCCCGCCCGTAGGTAACACTGCGATCGCTGAACCTGCGGGCCTTGTTTCACACGATGTGATCGACCGCGTCATCCGTCGCGCGGAAGACCTTCGCAGGAGTTGGTCAAAAGCGAATGGAGCAGGTGCTCGTTCACCCTCCCGGGTCTCCGCTGCTACCTTCTAGCCAAGGCCGGGATTCTGGCCTTACTTCACCTTGGCGTCGACCCGGTGAACGATTGGATTGCCAAGATTCTTGCCCATGGTGAGCACTTCCGAAGCTGCGCCTCCTTTCAAAAGGGCACTATTGTTGAAGACTGTTCGGGATGAGGTAAAGTAATGACATCGTGATCGTCAACCTCGCGCGGCGTGCCCACGACCACAACTGGGAACTGGACCCGATTACACGGTCTTTGCTCGACACCGATTTTTACAAGCTCCTCATGCTCCAGTTCATTTGGAAGCAGTTCCCCAAAACCACCGCTTCGTTTTCGCTTATCAACCGCTCCGTCGACTTACGTCTCGCCGATGTAATCGACCCCGACGAGCTTCGCGCCCAATTGGAACAAACCAATAAATTGCGCTTTCACAAGTCCGAGCTGATCTGGCTTGCGGGCAACACGTTCTACGGACGCCGCGGCATCTTTGAACCGGCCTTCCTTGAGTGGCTCGAACGCGACTTTCGCCTTTCTGATTATGAGCTGTCTATTCGAGACGGGCAGTTCTCCCTGTCCTTTCGCGGCCTTTGGACAGAAACAACGATGTGGGAGATTTACGCGCTTTCGACCATTAGCGAACTGAAGACGCGCGCCAGCCTCAAGCGTCTCAGCGAATTCGAGCTCGATATTCTCTATTCCCGGGCCAAGACAAAACTGTGGGGAAAAATGGAGCGGCTGCGCGGCGTTCCGGAATTGCGAGTGAGCGATTTCGGGACGCGACGGAGGCACAGCTTCTTGTGGCAGGAGTACGTCGTAAAGGCCATGAGCGATGTGCTTGGCGGCAGCTTTACGGGAACTTCGAATACATATCTCGCCTACAAACACGATTTGGAAGCGATTGGTACAAATGCGCATGAATTGCCGATGGCCTTGGCGGCGATGGCCAATCACGACGAAGAACTGAAAACTGCGCAATACCGCTTGCTGGAGCTCTGGCAGCAGACCTACCAAGGCGAGTTGCTCATCCTGCTGCCAGACACATTTGGCACGACCCAGTTTCTCCACAACGCTCCGGATTGGGCGGCGGACTGGACGGGGCAGCGCGCAGACAGCAAAGACCCTTTCCTTGCTGGAGACGAATACATTGCGTGGCTTAATCAGCGAACTCGTGATCCGCGGCAAAAGCTATTCATTGCTTCTGATTCACTCGATGTGGACACGATTCTGGGACTGCATGCCTATTTTTCCGGGACGATTCGCAGCGGCGCTTCTCCTTCCGACTTTAGGCAAGCGGGCGACTTCTTCGATACGGGTAAATGGCTTCCCGAACAGCGCATCCGTTTCAGCGCTGGTTGGGGCACGCTGCTGACCAACGATTTTCGCAACTGCAATCCTCGGGGCGGCAGTGGTTTCGATCCTATCAATCTCGTATGCAAGCTCAACGATGCTGATGGCAAACCAGCAGTGAAGCTTTCCGATAACTTTCAAAAAGCGCTGGGTCCCCCCGAAGAGATTGAGCGCTATCGGCAGGTGTTTGGCCTCGCCGGTGTTGCGCATGCGCCGATTGTCGCGTAAGGGCAACGGGACTTGTGAAATGGGATTCGGCACGTGGTACGCTCTTGCACAAGGAGGTCACATGGCAGACATCCAGCGAATCAGCGCGCAACAAGCGCACGCAAAGACGAAAGCAAACCAAGCCCTGCTAGTTTGCGCCTACGAGGACGAGGCAAAATGCCGGAAGCTAAATCTGGACGGGTCCATATCCTTCACCAGCTTGCAGTCCCGGGCGGCGTCGCTGCCGAAGACACAAGAAATCATTTTCTATTGAGGTTGACCCGGCGAAGCCAGCGCTGTCGGTCAGGCAGCGAAATATCAGGAGCAGGGCTTTACCAACGTCAGGGTGCTAAAGGGCGGTGTCGGAGCGTGGAAGGCGGCTGGTTACTCAATGATCTGAAAGGCGTTGAAGTAGGGGCCGGGAAATGCAGCCCGCCATCGAACGTGTCTACTAACTCCATCTAGCTTCGAATTTCTTTTTCATACGCCCAACTCTTGAACCTAGTCAGGAACCAGTTAAACGCCTCTTCTGTTTCTATGGCGTCGGGAGATTTAGGGAATGGCAAGCGTCGATCAACGTAGCGGGCGTGCCGCGCCGTCTTTTCGGTCACTTCGAATCCTAAGCACAGACCGCCTGCTCGCTCGAACCATCTGGCCTGCTCCCACGGCCGTTCCGCGCCAAGAATCTAAGCGTGAATTTCATGCTTAGTGTTCGAAAAAAAGGGGATCTCATTCTGGTCAAAAAGATACGCCGCTGCCTCATGAGAAGAGGACCAATGATAAGACCAGGCTAGCGGCGATCGCCGTCGGCTGGCGTGACGGCGGAGACTTCCGCCTGAGGACTAGCGTCCGTCGACTGACTCTTCCTTTTGGCTTCCCACTGCTTCAGCAATTGTTTGCGATTCTTGCGTAGATCGAGGCCGCTGCGAACGGTCGGATAGGGCACGTTACCCATGATGCCTGTCCAGAGAACACGATTGAAAGCGTCGGTGTCGAGGCGGTCGGCGTCATGAAAATTGAAGTTCTTCATGTTCACCGCCCACCAGGATGCGTCGCGCAGCTCGGGCGTGCGGGGCGTGATTCTCGCGTTGCCGCTGTTGCATGCGGGAACAAGGTTTGGACTCACCGGTGAAGCGCACAGGCTTCCCGGAATAATTGCGGAATAGGGCGCGAAATTCGGAGTGCGCATGAAGACATCGGACATTGGAGCGGCATTGGCGTCGCTTTGATTGAGATGGTCAATTCCGAGGAGGTCTTCGATAGTGCGCAGGACGTTGACGGTCGTGTAGTTGGTGGAGATAGTGACGCCGCGCTTGCTATATGGGGAGATGGCGTAGACAAAAGAACGGTGCGCGTCAACGTGATCGCCGCCGTCCTGAGCGTCATCCTCGAGAATAAAGATGGCAGTCGTCTGCCAGTAGGGCGAGTGGCTAATGAAGTCTACCACCTTGCCGATAGCGTAATCGTTGTCGGCAATCTCCAGTGAAGGAGTATCGAGGCCAGCGACAGCGGTGCCGAAGTCGCCGAAGTGATCGTGAGGCAAGCGCAGCAAAGTGAGGTTCGGGAGACCGTTGGCCGCGACATCGCGCTGCCATTCGTTAAAGAGATAAGTGTCCGCGTTGTTCTGGTCGAAGCCGCGATAGAAGAGGTCGGTTAGGTTGCGCAGCTCGGGCTCGACGGGAACGGCTTGCGGCAGATTCGAAGCAAATGGCGTGGAGGAAATCGGCAAGTAGACCTTTAAGACCGGATCGGGCTTGGTGGGATCCGCTTGCGTGGTGACGTAGTAGGCTCCGTCAATGAAGAACCCGTAGTTGCGCACAGTTTTATTGGAGCGCAGCGCGGAATCCCACAAATGGCCGCCAACGGCTTCGGCTCCGAACTGATTATCGCCGTCGTTGTCACGATCACCGTTGCTGGTCGAATTCGGCGTGACGTTGGCGCTGCCGAAAGGAGCGTTCACGTCCTTCGTGCCGGGAAGAATGGAAGAGCTTCCGGTGGGATCGAGAAGCGTGGTGAGGCGCACGGTGAACTGGCTAGGGTTAGCAGCAAAGTCCGGCAGGCCTTCGCCAATCAAGCGCGTGGTGCCTTCGGCGTCGTAGGTCACACCGTTGCCCCCGTTGCCGTAGTTCACAGCGATGGTTTTCTCATTGTAGTCGGTGGTCTGTGCGTAGGTCGACCAACCCCAGCCGTCGCCGCTGACCATGCCGCTATCGTAGAAGTTATCGAGCAGCCCGAAAGTCAGAGCCAAGCTGTGATGGTTGGGAGTGATGGGCTGCGGAAATTCGGTAAGAGAAGGATCGCCGTTGCCGCGGGGAAGATCGCCGAGGACCTGATCGTAGGTTTTGTTTTCCTTGATGATGTAAATGATGTGATTGATCTTCTGCTGGAGAAAAGCCATCAACGGGTCAGGGCGACGATTGAACAGGCCATCGTTGCGATCGGCTTGTTCGGTGAGATCTTCGAGGACTTCGCCGTGCGGGACCGGGATGATGTTGAGCTGCGCTTTGGAGAGCGGCCAAGTGCGCGCCTGCAGGAAGGTAGGATTCGGCGCTGGTCCGTTCGTCGGGTTCGGTCCATCGTTGCTCTTGAAGTTGGAGACATAGAGGCGTTCGCGGCCGAAGCCAGAGCCGGTGACCGAAACCGAAGTGGGATACCAACCGGTGGGGATGCGACCTTCGACTTGACCAGAGAAGAGGTCAACGACAGCCACGACGTTTTCGAAGCCAAGAGTGACGTAAAGAGTGCGCTCGTCGGCGCTCAAGGCCGCGGAATTGGGATTGGAGCCTTTGTATTTGTCGAAGGGGCGGGAGAGGGAGATGGTGCGGACGACGGTTTGCCCGGCGGTATCAATGACGGAGACCGAGTCGCTGTTGCCGTTGACTACATAGAGCGTGCGCTGGTCTTTGGAGAGGGCCATGCGGTTGGGCTGGTCGCCGACGGGAATCGCGGTCAAGGTGCCGCTGGCGATGTCCACCGCCATGACCTGGTCGTCGCGCTGGCTGGTGACAAAGGCCGTTTTGGCGGAGCCATCGGGATTGCTGAGGACGACCACGTCGTAAGGAAACTCGCCTTGCGCGACAGTGCCACCCGGCGAAAAGAAGTGGACTTCATTCGTAACGGTGCGAGTGGCGGTATCCACGATGGAGACCGAGTCATTTTCAAAATTGGCGGCTACGAGCGTATTGCCGTCGCGGCTGAGGCCGAAGCCGGCGACGACTGCACCGCCAACAATCAGCGAGGTGCCGCCGAAGGTCACTACTTGCGCAGCCTTGGTACCTTTCAGAATGGAGCCGTCGTAGTTGGGGAAAGGCGCGTTGGCGTTGGAATTGTGACCGAGCAAGAGGAAGGGCGCGTCCGGAACGAATTGGCCACCGCTGGACTTGTAGACGTAGATGCGATCATCCTGGCCGCCGGAAACGTAGAAACGCGAGCCATCGGGAGCCCAGGCCAAGCCGCTGTAGGTGCTGGGAATATTGATTTGCTGAAGCTTGGTGACGCTGCCATCGTTATTGATCGCGAAGACGAAAACCCATTCGGATTGCGTGGTGGTGCCAACGACGGCGCCGGTGTTGGGATCAAGAGTCGGAAACGTGATGGAGGTGCCGTCGGTGAGGTGGTTGTCACGATTCCAGCCACTGGTCAGAACGAGGAGTAGCTTGCCGTTGGGGCTGAGTGCCGTGGTAACGGCTTCTGCAGCGTCGGCGTTGCCGTCCGCGCGCAAGCCGGTGGAAAGGACCTGGATCGTCGAGCCGGGAGCCGCCGTCGGCGTGATGACCTGTCCGGACGGAAGAATCGCGCCGTCGGCATAGTTCCCCACCGGCTGCGTCGTGTGGCCGCTGCCACGCGGCACCTGTGCGGTAACCAAACACGGTGCCAAACTGAAAAACGCGATGAGTCCAATGAAACGAGAAATTCTTACCATGGTACCCTCCCTAGCCAGGAGCGCACACCCACATGCAGAGCTCCGGGCGTTAGAAAACCCACACCCTTGTATGTTTTGCAGATGAACTAGAAGTAAAAGGGAGGCAAATATCGTATGTCTCGCCCGAGCGAACTGCGGCATGGCGGTTCCGCTGCTCGAAGCCGCCTTTGTCATTCGCGAGGAATTCACCTACTTCAACTTCGAGCGCTAACCGCTCGAAGCTATGGGCTTTGCCCGTGTGCTTTGAGTCTTTGCGATCTCGGTCAGGAGAAACAGATCCGTGAGGAGCGCGCGCAGATGAATGGAAGCGTTTAGGTTATCGATCAACGGAGAGCCGATGGCGGGTTGCGCCAGGACCAGCTCGATGGCGGCGAGCGAATCGCTCGCGTCTCGTTCGAGCACCGCGAAGAATGCGCGATACTTTTCCGCCGGATCGAGGCGTTCTTGTTTCACTGCGGTCGTACAGCTATCGGCCAGACCAGAGATGGCTTTCACGGCGCGCCCCAGATATTCGCGAATTTGTCCCCCGGACCGGCTTCCTTCATCGCTCGGAAGCCCTTGCGCCGCATAAGCCAGCATGAATTCGTAACATTCTTCGATCGTGTCGCAGTGTTCCGAGATCTCAGCCAGCATCTCTTAATCCCTCTGGGGCTTCTCCCTTGGATGCCCGCGATGAACTGGGAGATTCGACGGGCCAGCGGTGCGGATCATGTTCCTTCAGATAGAAGTCTCTGCTCATCCACCCGAAGATCATGGATTTCGTGATCGCGCGTTTTTCCGGACGAAGCCCAAAATATACATGCACCATGATCAAGGCAATCAGTCCCACGCCAGCAAGGCCGTGCAGCACATACATCATGCCCCAAGTCATATCGCTGAACAGGTAAGGATTGCGGGGAAAAAAGATTGTGCGCACGCGGAACATCATGAACACGCCGGTCACGATTGCAGAGAGGCCCGCGACCATGATCGCGGCGTGATAGAGCTTGTTCTCGAGGGGATACTTGGCGAATTTATCCGGCGGCGGCGCAGACTTGCCCAGGAAACGCAATGTTCTTCTGTATGCGTCGCGCAGATCAATTTTGTCCGGCCAGATCGACCAGAAGTCCATAAAGAAGGAAGCGTGAATGATGTGAAAAAGGATGGAGACGGTCAGGAGGGAGCCAGCTATCCAGTGGTAAGTAACCCAGTCGAACGGCATGCCCACCTTCGGGAGAAAAGCGGTAAATAGCAAGGTGAACATGGAGGCTGCCATGATCCAGTGAAAGAGTCGCGCGGTCAGCGAATGTCTGGGCACGTGCTCGGGTATGCGCGCGGCGATCAGCGGCGACCCGCTGCTCGCAAACTCCTTGGGTTTCGCGAAATATCTAACGTAGGTGGCGTGAACGATAAAAAACAGAAATCCGGCAATAACGGCGACCCAAATCAGGAACCACGCAATGTGGATCGGGACACGCTGTCCCCACGGACTGATGGCCCACTTCAGGAAGTCCATGTAGCCTCCTCGACTCCTCCGATGGCGCGCTTCACCAGATTCCGCATCAGCGGGATCTTGTACCCGTTGAACTGCAAGGGAACAGCGCCTTGCACTGCCAGTTTCCCGGCTGTTTCGCCAGTTGCGGCGTTTGCCGGTTTGCCCCGGACGTAGTCCTCGACCGCTTTTAGGCGCAGAGGACGAGCAGCCGCGCCATTCACACCAATGCGGATGCGTTCGATATTGTTACCCGAGACGAACATCGCTGAGGCCACGTTCAAGAGGGGAAAGTCCCACACATTGCGGTCGCGCACCTTTTCAAAATAGAAATGCGCGCCGGTCCATGTAAACGGGATGCGAACGGCCGTCAGCAGCTCTCCGGGTTGCAAGATATGCAAGCTCGTGATGTCGATGTCCGGACCGACAAAATAGTCTTCGGCGTCGATGACGCGCTCTCCTTTGTGATTGCGGATCACGAATTTAGCGTCGAGTGCGATGAGAGCCGGGGCGGTGTCAGAGGGATTCACGGCCACGCAACGTTCCGCATGCAGAATCGCGTGCTCGCGGTTGCGGCCTTCCGGCGTGTCCGCATAACAGATGTTCCCACCAGCGCGGTAGCAGGGCCAACCGGCGCGGTAATACCAGCAGCGGGCATCCTGCGAAACATTGCCGCCGATGGTGCCCTGGTTTCGGATCTGCGGCGAAGCAACCAGTTCCGCGCTATCCGCCAGCAGCTTGTACTTCTCCTTGATGAGGGGATGCTCGACTACTTCGGTAAGCGTGGTCATCGCGCCAATCTCGATGCCGTCGGCTGTGCTGCGAATTCCCTTGAGCTCGGCGATTCCGCTTAAATCAACCACGACCTTGGGTTTTTTGATGCGGTCCTTGAGCCAGTCAAAGCTATCCATGCCTCCGGCGAGGACCCAGCCGTCGCTTCCCTGCTGCTGGAGCAATTTTTGCGCATCAGCAATCGAGCTCGGCTGAAGCAAATCAAAGGCCGGCATCACGTCTCGGATTACAGCCATGTGCTCTCCTTTCGCGTTTCGGCTAGATGCGCCCCATCTAAATGTGTGCCATTAAGGGATGTTGCATGGGACGTCCTGCTTCCAGCGAAGTTAGAATCGTGTCGGCGTTCACGGGCGCGCGCCGGAAAATCTCATCACCAAGCGCGTCCGATAGCGCGTTCAGGATGGAGGCGCATCCGCCTCCTACGGGCGGCTCGCCTACACCCCGGGCACCGACCGGCGTTTCCGGATCGGGAATGTCGAGCGCTGACCACTGCATATTGACGGGCACATCCAGAATTGTTGGCGGCTTGCTTTGACTGAACCTAGTCGAGAGCATGGCCCCATAGCGAGGGTCGAACACCCACTTCTGCCCAATCGCATGCCCGATGCCCAGAACCGACCGGCCCAGCACTTGACCTCCCAGCGCGCGCGGATGAATCACCGAGCCTACGTCGGCGGAAGCGAGGAAATCCACGATGTGGTACTTGCCGGTTTCGATGTCGACCTCGACTTCGGCAAAGCTGGCAACATAGGAAAATGTCGCGCCATCACGAGGGTATTTGTCCTTGGCAGCGGCTATCAGACCTTGGCCAGCAATCGCGGCGACGGAAGCTTTCGTCACTTTGTTGAGGTCGGCGGAAACTTCGTGGCCATCGTAGATGCCCCCCACTTGAATAGCGTAGTTCGCGGCCTGCGCCAAAGTCATGCCTCGGCCGCCACCTTTGCGAAATACGCGTTCGTTGGCAACTTCATAGTTTTCTGGCTTGCCGCCGAACTTTTTGGCGGCGAGTTCCTGCAACTTTTCCCTGGCGTCCATGGCCGTCGCGTGCGCTGCGCGCGTCATGGCATGGGTCGTTTGGCTTCCTCCCGAAACGCAGGTGAAAGGAAGGTTCTTCGACGAGTCGCCCCAGGTGATGTCGCACTTCTCCCAGGGCACTCCCAGAATCTCGGCAGCCACCCGGTGAACATCGATCACGGACTCCGTTCCCAAGTTGCCAATTCCGGAGAGAATGGACACTCGTCCATCAGGCTTGATGATCAGGATCCCGTCGAAGCCGACCGTGCCACCCACGTAGCAACTGAGCGAAACACCGACACCGCGCACCTTGGAACCAATGCGCTTAGGCGTTCGTGAAACCCTCTCGCTCCATTTGAACTGTTCCGCACCGCGATCGAGCGCTTCCTTGAGAAACGCACTCGTCGCATAAGACCTCTTGCCTTGTACAACTGGTCCGAAGGTTGCTTTACCCTCCGGACAGTTGATTCGGCGAATGGCCACTTGGTCGAGCCCGAGTTTGCGCGCGGCTTTGGCGATGACCGGCTCCATAATTACAATCCCCTGCATGCCGCCAGGCGAGCTTTGCGCGCTTCTTGGAGGCGTGTTTGTCAGCAGCGTGGCTCCGCGCCAGCGCATGGCTTGTGGTTGGTAGAGAAGAGATACGATGCGGCCGGAGGAGGGGGAATCGCCGACCGCGTCATAAGGACCATTGTTCGCAATGACGAACATATCGAGCGCGATGAGCCTGCCATCCTTGGAAAACCCGGCCTTCATCCGGCCGAGCATACTGGGCCGCGCACGGCCGATGAAGGTTTCCTCCTCGCGACTGATTCGCATCATTACTGGCGCATTCGCCTTCTTCGATAAGAGCGCGGGAATAACGAGCGTAACGCCGCCGGTGATTTTGCTGCCGAAGCCGCCGCCGGTGTATTCGCTGATAAGGACAACTTGGCTCGGGGGAATATTCAGCCAGCGCCCGATAGCAGGCACGGTCTGCGCAGTGCTCTGCGTCCCTGTGTGGACATAGACCTTTCCGTTTTGCCAGTACGCCATGGCGCTGCGGGTTTCGAGGGTCTGGTGGCTGGTGTCAGGAGTGACGAAGGTTTCATCGAGGACCAGGGCAGCATTTTGGAAACCCGCTTCCAGGTCGCCATACGACCATTGGTCGGGCGTCTTTCCCATGGGCAGGCGGCCCTGTTTTTCGTCAGCGAAATCAGTCTCGGTCCATTTGAGAACTCCGACCGTGGGAGGCGGCGGCGAAGGCGGCCGAGACCCTGGCGTGGCCGCGGGTGGCGGAGCGGACACCCAGATGTTTCCTTCCGTTCTGGGGTTGGGACCACCAGGCCGAAGGGTATCAAGCGGATCAATGACGAAAGGAAGAGGCTCAAAATCGATTCGAATCTTCTCGATGGCTTCGGCCGCCGTGAACTCGTCGACCGCAGCGACGGCGAGAATCGGCTCACCTTGATAGAGAGGCTCCATAGTGAGGGCTTTCTCACTCTTTGGGTTGGCACGAATAACTGTTCCATTGTCGGTAAGGGTATCGGCTGGAGGAGGGAGTTCGTCGGCGGTGAGAATTGCCTTCACGCCAGGCATGGCGAGCGCTTGGCGAACGTCAAGATGCTTCACGCGGGCGTGCGGCAAGGGGCTGAGCAGCAGTTTGCAGTAGAGCATGCCGTCGGCGTGATAATCCTCGGCGTACTTTGCGAGTCCCGTGACCTTGGCATACAGGTCGGCGGTTTGGTAGTCCTTGCCGATCAGCTTGTGGCCGACTCCGTAGACACGCGCGGTTGCCTCAACGGGTTTGGCATCTTTATTACGCACGGCTCGCCTCCCTCAAGTTCTCGGCTCCCCGCATCATCGCGGTCAAGATCTTGTCGTAGTCCTGGCACCGGCAGAGGTTTCCCGAGAGGCTCTGCGCCAGCTCGCTTCTCGTGGGATTGGGATTTCTCTTGAGGAATCCGACTGCGGCCATGATGAAACCCGGCATGCAGAAGGCACATTGGAAGCCTTGCTCGTCGATGACACCTTGTTGAACGGGATGCAACTTTCCTTCAGGGCTTGCCAGCCCTTCTATGGTCAGAACTTTGCGGTCGCGCACGGTATGTGTCAGAACCGAACACGCATAATGCGGAACGTCATCAATCAAAACAGTGCAAGAGCCGCACTCGGCGCGGTCGCAGCCCAGCTTTGTTCCGGTGAGGCCAAGTTTGTGGCGCAGCGTCCAGGCCAGCGTTTCTTGCCGCATAACGTCGGCTCGCCGCAACTGGCCGTTTACGTTGATGGTGAGAAGTCTTTCACCTGTGCCGCGAGCAGACTGGCCTAGGAGAGTGGAAGCGGGGAACAGATAACTTACGGAGGAGACTGCCACACTACCTGCGATCACTCCCTTGATTAAATCTCGTCTCGAAAGCTTGTTCGGCAGGGCCGCATTCACTTCTTTATCGTCCGTCTCTCCCATCCCCAGGTTCCTCCTCTAGTATCGGACTTCAAAGGGTTCTGATTGAGGAAACTCGCTTCACCGCTCGATAATGTACGTATATTCGTATCCCGTCTAGAGTCTCCCTTCTGTTGGATGGCATACGGCATCTGTGTGGGTACGGCAAATAGTTTCCCGAAGTCGATTCGGAATAGCTTTGTCCATTTTGCACGGCAGTCTCGGAGAACATTGGCGACTTGAGTTCGCGACGCCATTTGTCGGGAGCTGCCCACCAGACTTCAAGTTCGGTTTTGTATTCAGGATGGACTTTAGTGCTGTCGGCGGCTTCCAGTTTGAGATGAAATGGTTGTGAACCGAGAGTAGTCAGGCTGGTTGAGGCCACCGACTTCTCGATAAGCGCACGGAACTCTGCGGTGTCGTCCTGCGCTAGAGAGAGGAGGGGCACCACCAGAAGAAGCAGAAATGGCAAAAGCCTCTTCATGACGAATGGAATGTACCAACTATCTAAACGCAAAAGCAACCGACTTGAAAGCAAGTCGAGAGCGAAGTCTGCGTTACTCAACGGCTCAGATGAGTTCGACGCCGGACACAACAGGACCAAAACTCTCTGAAGCCCGGCGTTTCCCTTCAAGTTGACGCAGTAATTTTATGGGTACGGTTCCTGGAGACCGTATGACCTACAGCCAATGCTCTAGGTTTGTAAGCTGCTGAAAATGGCGGGCGAGCCTGTAAGCCGGAATCTTCGAGCACATCTGTGTTTTCAATAACTTCCGTAGAATCAATGAATGCGATCTGTCAAAGAAGTCAGTTTGGGCAGCAAAAGCGGGTTTTGTGTCACAGTTATGGCACAGTTTCTTTGCGTGTACTCTCGCGCGCGCTTCTACGTAAAGCACGTTTTGCGGTCAAGTAGATTACTTCCATTCCCCGTCATTTGGTAGCCGATGAAGTTGCAGGAAGGCGGCTGCGGCGTCGCGGACACGTCTCGCGATTTCGCGGGGGTTCGGTCGCTCGGCGACGCCGAGCAGCAGGCTGACCATCAAATCGCGCCAGAGCAGTCCGGCGAACTGCTCGCCAAGTTCGGCAGGACGGCCCGTGAGCAGTCCCGACGACTGGGCCTCCGCCATGATTTTACGCAGGGCGGCGCGGCCTGTCTCGCGTCCTATAGAGTCGAGCGCACGCGCCACTTCGGGGGCCTGGACCGCCTCGCCGATCGCCAGTCGGAATACCGCAATGACCGTGGGATCGCTCACCTCGCGGACGAACTTCGTCCCGAAAGAAACCAGCAACCGCGCCAGGGTCTCGCGATCGCGCAGCACGGGCAGGTCAGCGGGCACGTCCAGCCGCTTGGCGCGCTTGCTGATGCAGGCGATCAGCATTTCCTGTTTGTTGCCAACTAGCGCGTAAAGCTCCCGCTTCGAAACGCGCGCGCGCGTTGCGATCTCAAGCGTGCTGGTCGTTGCGTAGCCGCTCTTCATGAACGCAGCAAAGGCCGCCTCAAGAATGCGCTCGCGCACCGCGGTTTCGTCCCCGCCTTCCTGGCGGCGTTTTGACACCGATGCCTTAGCCACCACACTCTCCTTCACAACCTGGTACCATATAGTACCACAGGGGGCCTGGCTTGCGTTTGGCCTGCCGGCAGAAAAAAGTTGCGAGTCATGAAACTTTCGCTAGGTTTTTACGTCTCATCAGTGTGTGGTACCCAGCGGTACCAAAACAACATCTAATTCTGCGAGGAATCAAAGGAGCTGAACCATGAAGATTGCAATGTCCTACCTGCTGCTGGCGCTCGCGACGGTCCTGGCGCCCATGGCGCAAGGTCAGTCCACACCGCCGCAGCCCAAGGTCACCGGCGTGCTGACGATCTATTCGCCAAAACCGGGGGTTACTGCCGAGCAAGTCATGAAAATTATGCCCGCCGAAATTCGTGCGACCGTTCCCCTGTATCTCGACGGCAAGATTCAACAGTGGTTCATGCGCGGCGATGGCCGAGGCGTCATCTTCCTACTGAACTGCAAGGACGTGGCGGAGGCTCGGGCCCTCATCGAAAGTCTGCCTCTCTCGAAAGAAAACCTCATGGACGAGCAGTTTATTCCGGTCGGGCCACTCTTGCCGCTCGGGATACTACTGAGAGACAGCCCAAACAATAAGTGAGCCCATCAATTCGATAGGAGGCCAAATGTCACCCGAAACCATCTTCAATCTGCATCTCATTCTAGGTTATGTCGCGTGGCTGCTTTGCTTCGGCGTGTACGTCATGCCCCGGCTCAAGTCGATGGACCTGGTCGCAGCGCAACGCGCCATCGCTACACTGCACAGCTTCCGCTTCTTCGGGCTCGTGTTTATTCTTCCAGGTGTCGTCAGCCCGAATCTTCCCGCCGCTGGCTTCGCTGCGTTCGCCGCCTACTGGGATCTGGCAACAGGGGTGCTCGCCATCCTGGCGCTTCTTGCGGTAAGGATACGTCCGCTCTTCTGGCTTTTCGTCGTCGCCTTCAATCTCGTTGGGACGATTGACCTCATCCTCGATTATTACCACGCCATCCAGGTTGGCCTTCCTGCGCTGGCGGGACAGTTGGGCGCTGCGTACGCGATCCCGATCATCTATGTGCCCATGCTTATGATCACGCACGTCGTAGCATTCTATCTGCTACTGCGTCCTCAGCCCAAAGCGGTTCGAGCGCTCGCCGGCGATGCCGCGGCATCTTGAATTCCCCGCGTGTGTGTTCAGAGTTAGTTGAAGCTAGAAGAGCCGCGCCTGTATTGGACCAGAGCTGGATGGAGCTAAAGAGCGACGCGCCTGCTCAGTTTTCGGTTAGCCCGTAATACGGCCGGAACCGTGCATTGCGTCTCTCGTAGGTACTCTAGGTACTCAATGTTCCGTACCACTTGGACCAATCGGTCGGTTATTCGGACAGGGGGCGGTGCAAATGGACCAAGACTCTCTGAATGCCCCCGTTTTCCTTCAACTTGATGGAGTAATTCTACAGGTACGATTCCAGACAACCTAAACGTCCGTAGCGAATGTTTTAAGGTTGTAAGCTGTTGAAAATGGCGGATGAGCCATATAAGCCGGATTCTGTGCGGCGCGCAATCCCGTGAAGGACGGCATGCCGCGGCGATCATTCCTCTAGTCCCGGCGTCGCCACCGGGATCCAGCAGCCTACCCGAGGGTTGCTCTCAACGATGGATTGCGCCATCGCGAGGGAGCGCGCTTGCTCTCGCAAACGTTCTCGGCGAGCCGGGCCCGCTCTCCCCTCCTATTTGGCCTTGCACCACGCGGGGTTTTCCGTGCCTCCGATGTTGCCACCGGAGCGGTGGGCTCTTACCCCACCTTTTCACCCTTGCCAAACTGAGCGAGCATTTCGAAGACGTCCCGCAGGTTTTCCTGCGCGATGCCACCGTGCTTCTCCCAGCCGGCGGTATATTCTCTGTGGCACTTTCCGTGAACAGTAGCACAGGCTTTAGACTGTGAGCTTTCCGCCGCGCGATTCTAGCCGCGCAAACGAAGCGGCACAGACTCAAGTCTGCGCTACCATCCCCCTGGCGTTACCAGGCGCGTTGCCCTATTTCGTCACCGGCTCTTGCGAGCCTACGACGACGGTGTCCGGACTTTCCTCCCGCCCAGCCATCTTGCGATGGCCAAGCCAGCGATCACCCGTCTCACCCGCCAGTTTTATTATACCGCGAGGCAATGAAGATCAGAAATGGTAAGCGTCCCATATAATTCCCGTGAGGAATATTCCGCGATGGAATTTTGAGCCACGGGTCACTTCAAGGCGAGCAGCTTCTCGAATTCGGATTCGGTGAGGATGGTGACTCCGAGTTCCTTAGCTTTGTCATATTTCGAGCCGGGGTCAGTGCCCACCACCACGTAATCGGTCTTCTTACTGACTGAGCCGGACACTTTGCCGCCGTGCTGCTGGACGAGTTCGCCAGCTTCTTCGCGGGAGCGATTGGCCAAGCCACCGGTGAAAACGAAGGATTTGCCAGCGAGCTTCTGGCTTTTGACTTCGCGCTTTTCGGCGATGGGATGCACGCCTGCTTTGTTCAATCTCTTGATGAGCTGCCGATTCGCGGGCTCGGAGAAAAACTCAACAATCGAGGCCGCCACCTTTGGGCCGACCTCATGCACAGCCTCAAGCTGCTCTTCCTTCGCAGCGGCCAATTCCTCCAGCGACGAAAAATGCTCCGCAAGCAACTGCCCCGTTCTTTCGCCCACAGAGAATATGCCCAACGCATAAATCAGCCGCGCCAAACTGTTTTTCTTGCTGCCCTCAATCTCCTCGAGCAAATTCTGCGCGGATTTTTCCGCCATTCGCTCAAGCGCCGCGACATCGTCCTCTTTCAGCGCATAGAGATCGGCGACATCCTTCACCAGCCCTTTGTCCACCAGTTGATCGACGATCTTGTCGCCGAGACCGTCGATATTCATCGCATGCCGGCTCGCATAGTGCAGCAAGGACTCTTTGCGCTTGGCCGGGCACGCCGCGTTCACGCACCGGTAAGCCACTTCCCCTTCCACATGATGGATCGCGCTGTGACATTCAGGGCAATGTTTTGGCATGCGGAAAGGCTTGCGGTTCTTCCCTTCCTTCACGACTTTCAATACGTGCGGAATCACTTCCCCCGCTCGCTCGATCAGCACAGTATCGCCAATCTGTACGCCGAGCCGCTCCACTTCATCCATATTGTGGAGCGTCGAACGGCTGACAGTGACGCCGCCCACTTGCACCGGCTCAAGCACTGCAACCGGTGTCAGCGCGCCCGTGCGGCCCACCTGCACGATGATGTCGTTGACGACGGTTGTCTCCTGCCGTGCCGGATATTTGAAAGCGATCGCCCAGCGCGGGGCTTTCGCGGTATAGCCTAATTCGTTTTGAATGGCCGTGGAGTTGACCTTAATCACCACGCCATCGATCTCATACGGCAGCTTTTCACGCTTCGCGTCCCAATCGTCGCAGTATGCGATCACCGCGTCGATTCCGTTGCACGACTTCCAATCATCCGAGGCGCGGAACCGCAATTGCTTGAGTGCTCCGAGGCTATCGGAATGCTTCGGAAAAGGTACTTTGCCATCGACGAAAAGGTAGTACGCGAAGAAGTCCAGCCGCCGCGCCGCCGTGATCGAGGGGTCAAGGACGCGAACGGCTCCGGCCGCGGAATTGCGTGCATTCACAAAGATTTTTCCACCAGACAACTCCTGCTGCCGGTTCAGCGCTTCAAACGCCTTGCGCGTCATCAACACTTCGCCGCGCACTTCGAAATCGGAGGGCAGTTTGGCCTTCTTCAGCGCCGCCGCATCCATTTGCAGTGGAATCGAGCGAATGGTTTTTACATTGGGGGTGACGTCTTCGCCAGTCGTTCCATCGCCGCGCGTCACGCCGCGCACGAGTTTTCCACCCGCATATTGCAGCGAAATGCTCAGTCCGTCGAACTTGTGCTCGGCGATGTACTCGATCTTCTCTGTGCCAATGCCTTCACGCACGCGCCGGTCAAAATCGCGCAGCGCATCGTAGGAAAACGCGTTGTCGAGGCTCAGCATCGCCCGCGCATGACGAACCGTCTGAAAGCCCTCGCGGGGAGTGCCGCCGACGCGAACCGTCGGCGATTCCGGCGTAACCAGCTCCGGATACGCCGTTTCAAGCGCCTGCAATTTCTGCATCAGCTTGTCGTAGGCCGCGTCAGAAATTTCCGGATCGTCCAGTACGTAATAACGATATTCGTGATGCCGGAGCTTTTCGCGAAGCCCCGCGATCTCTTTCTTGATGCTCGCAGGCGCAGCTTTGGCCATGAAACCCTCTGAAGAAGGAATAGCTCAATTTCGCCTGACATTATATAGAATGAAGATGGTAAGAAACGACTCGCGCGGGTGACGCGAATCAGGATGACCACAGAAATCCGAAACGCACTGTTGATTCACAACCCCAACGCCGGAAACGGCGGCCATGGGCGTCGCGCCATGCTCGATGAAGCGCGCCGCATTTTCGCTGCCGGTGGCATCCAGACAGATCTCGCCGAAACCACAAAAGCCGGTGACGCCACGGAGATCGCGCAGCGCGCGAATGACGAAGGGCGCCACCTGGTCATCGCATGCGGGGGCGACGGCACACTGAATGAAGTCGTGAACGGCCTCGCGGGCCAAAAGAATGGCCACCGCGTGCCGCTCGCGCTTCTTCCCGGCGGGACAGCCAACGTCCTTGCCAAGGAATTAAAGCTGCCTTGGGACATTCCCAGCGCGGCCGAAATGCTCGTTCATGGTGTAGTGCGCGACATTCCGCTAGGGCTCGCCACGCCGCTCAAAGAACCCGCCAAAACAAAGTATTTTCTAAGCGTCGCCGGCGCCGGGCCAGACGGCATGATCGTCTATTCCATCGATCTCGACCTGAAAGCGCGCGTCGGCATTCTGGCGTACTGGTGGCAGGGAGCACGCGAAGCCTTCCGCTACAAATTCCAACACTTTCGTGTCATAGCCGGAGGCAAGGAAGTCGACTCCTCCCTGGTTGTCGTGGGCCGCACGAAACACTATGGCGGGCCATTCAAGATCACCACCGACGCCGATCTATACGAAGATCAGTTTGAGTTAATGACCCTGACCACGCAGAGCGGTTTGCGCTACCTGAGTTACCTTCCCACACTCTGGCTGGGAAAGCTCCGCGGCACGGAAGGCGTGCACTTTTGGAAGGCGGACAAAATCGTCTGCGAGCCTCTTGGTGCCGAACCAATTTACGCGCAGGTGGATGGCGAACCGCTGGCCCGTCTACCTGTAGAGTTCAAAATTGTGCCGCGTGCATTAAAGCTGCTCGTTCCACGCAACGGCCTCACCCCGGGATCTAAAGCAACCGCGAAGACGTAAACCGTGGACGCCGTCACTCATGGACTGGCATCGCTCGCCGTAGCGCGAGGATTTTTTCCTCGCGCAGGCAAAGCAGTCATCGCAAGCGCCGTTCTTGCCGGTTGCATTGCCGACATCGACTGGCTGAGCACTTACTTTGGACCTTCTGCGTTTCTCTCTTGGCAAGGAACCTACACTCACTCGATTCTCGCAGCTGCTCTTATTTCAGTAGTCTTTCCCGCGATTTTCTTCCTAAGGCTTCTCAAAGCAGGACTAGGCGTCAAGGCAGAAATGCCGAAGGGCAATGCCGTTTCCTTTGACCTGCGCGCTGTGCGGGTACTGATTTTGGTCACGTTCCTAGTGCCGCTGTGCGCCTCTTTGCTGCATATCGCTATGGACGCTTGCCAATCCGGCGGCGTCACACTGTTTTGGCCTTTCAGTTCCAGACGACTCGCTGCGGATTGGCTGCCCAACATCGATCCGTGGATTCTCACAATACTCATCGCGTGCATCGCAATGCCGGAACTGCTGCGCCTCGTCAGCTCCGAAATAGGCGCCAAAGACAAGAAGCCGCGTGGACAAACCGGCGCCCTCATCGGTCTGGCTCTGGTGCTCGTTTATGTGGGCGCCCGCGCAGCTCTGCACTCGAATGTGCTGGCCACAATGGAATCGCGCGCGTTTCACGGGGAGATTCCGCGCCGCGTGAGCGCTTTCCCAGAGTCTCTCTCGATCCTCACCTGGCACGGCGTGGTGGAGACAGAAAGCGCGCTGAACGAAATCGAAGTCAGCGCCTCTTCGGCAGACACGTTCGACGCCGACTCCAGCGTAAAGCAATTCAAGCCGGATCCTTCTCCCACTCTCGACGCGGCCAGAAACACGGCAGTGGCCAGGCGATTTCTCGCGATGGCGCAGATTCCCAAGGCCAGCCTGGAAAAAACCGAGGCGGGCTACGTCGTCGTCTTACGCGATTTGCGCTATGTGGCTGCAGGCGAAACACAGCATGAGATTGCCGCCGTCATCGAACTCGATCCAGACAACAAGGTCACGTCTCAGGAGTTGGTTTGGGCGCGCGACCTGCGCCACTGATTCATGAACGGCCTATTCCTGCGGCTCATGATGCGGCTTCAGCCGGAGTATCCAGCGCGAAAGTCCATAACTAACCGCCGCAAGCGCAATCACCAGCGCCGCCACTTGCAACTTGTGAGCGGCGAGATAGGGCATCGCGTCCGACCCATAGCGAACGGCAAGATAGCCCACGCCGAAATAGCGGAATAGACGGGCTATCATGATCGCTGAAGCAAACCCAAAGAGCGGCGCCTCAAAAACGCCTGCAGCGAACACAAATATCTTAAACGGCGTCGGCGGCGGCAGCAGCGCAGCAATCAACATTCCGCCGAACCCGTTGCGCTCCACCCAATGGCGAATCGCATGCGCGCGCGCACCGGCCTTCCGATGGAAATAGGCTTCCCCGCCCATGCGCGCCAAAAAGTAAAGCACAATGCATCCCAACACCGAGCCGGTCGTCGCCATCAGAGCGTAAAGCGGCATACGCGCAGGGCTCTGCATGGAAAGTTGAATAAGAAGAAGATCGTTGATGATGGGAAACGAAAGCACCGAGGAATCCAAAAAGGAAATGAGAAAAAGTCCGGGCGCTCCCAGCCCGCTGGCGAATGCCACAATTTTTTGCTTCCATCCGTTCAGATTGAATGACAATCGCAACTCCAGTCTTCACATTCGACCAGCTGCAACCTTTTCCCGCCACACATGCAAGCAAATACATCCGGTGCTTTCCGGACGATCAGTCTAGCAGACAGCTCATTGTGTTCTGGAGCAACCGCTGGGCCACGGCGCGCAATTATTGCGCAAATGCGGCGCGGTCGAAGTGGTTCATGAAGATCTGCATCAACGCCGTGCGGTGAAGATTGGGAAGCCGCGGTATTTCGCCGATTACCCGGACGTGTCCAAACTTCTCGATAGTCTCGCGGTTCTCGCGGTTCTGGTCGCCGATCAATACCACGCCATGGACCGGCAGTTCGGCCGCGTGCAAAGCCGCTAGCGTCAGCAATGTGTGATTGATCGTCCCTGCCCCGCTGCGCGCCGCAAGAATCACCGGGAGTTTGAACTTGACCATCATATCCAGCATGAACTGCTTTGGGTTGATGGGAACCAGCACGCCGCCCAACCCTTCGACGACCAGCCAGTCGTTCAGCAAGCTGGTTGGCAAATTGATGCGTCCCAGATCGATTTCCACGCCAGCCCAGCGTGCTGCGAGGTCCGGCGAAACCGGCGGCACGAATTTGTAAACCTCGTCCAGCGTGCGGTCGGTCCCAATTCCCGCAAGCCGCATCACCGTTGCGCGGTCCGAGCCTTCGAGCGTTCCTGTCTGGATCGGCTTCCAATAAACCGCATCCAGGGCCGCGCAGAGCAGTGCCGAAAGCGTCGTCTTCCCGACGCCGGCATCCGTCCCAGTAATAAAGAAATGATGTCTCACGCGCGTCCCGCGGCCTGATCGTTGTGGTTTTGCGCACAAACACTCAGCAGCGCGGACGGCGTATGGCGGACCGAGCCGGCTTCAAAGCGTTTTCCATTGTGGCGAACTGCATCGCAGCCAGCCGCGCGGCCTGCTGCTGCCTGCGAAAAATCTGCTCTCATGGGCCCCCGTCTATACCGGGTTGTTTCCTGCTCTTGCAATGAAGGCATGTTACCATCGCTTTGCAATTGTTTTTCGACCGCATATTCGACGCGGTACCGTCCTATAAACCTCCCAATTTGACCCTGTTCGAGTCGCCTCAGCGAGCGACTTCACGCCCCCATGAACCAACCTCTCTAGAGTTTGACCCGCCACTCCGCTAAATGTTATAAATCAACGTTTTGTGTACGCCCGTGCTCGGGCCCAATAGGGGCTGCTCGCTCTGTTTTGGCGTGGCAGATAGGTTGGGTACGGGTTCTGGCAGCCCCGGTCCGGCCGGGGGAACACAAAAGCGAAGTTCCTATCCCGTCTGAGGTGGGTGCCTTTAGAAATCCGGCAAGGCAATCCCCCGACGCTAATTGAGACGCGTTCGGTTGAAATGGTGTGCCGGAGACGAGTGTGCAGGGCGGCGGTTGACCCTGAATCCGATTTTTCTTCATGGAGGATTTTTAATGCGCACCTGGCTAGCAAGTGCCTGGTCCTTGGGACGTAGATTCGCAAAAGGTAGTGCCGCGGCCTCTTTTCTCACGCTTTGCAGCGGTGCCGCAACTCTGGCTCAAGAAGCCGGCGGTGAAGCTGGCCTCAAAGTGCCAGATCTTTCGCAGGTCACCTTTCTCGGGATCGATGGCCACAAGCTGCTGCTCTTCGGCATCGTCTTTTGCGTATTCGGGCTTATTTTCGGACTAGCGATCTACAGCCGCTTGAAGGGCATGCCTGTCCACAAATCCATGCTCGACATCTCCGAGCTCATCTACGAGACCTGCAAAACCTACCTTCTCACGCAGGGCAAATTCCTCGTCTTCCTGTGGCTCTTTATCGCCGTCGTCATCGTTCTTTACTTCGGCGTCCTCGCTCCGGTGCATCCGACGGCGGTGACTTTGCCGATCATTCTCGTCTTCAGCATCGTCGGTATGGCGGGAAGCTACGGCGTAGCTTGGTTTGGCATTCGCGTAAACACCTTCGCCAATTCGCGCACGGCTTTTGCTGCGCTCGGTGGCAAGCCCTATCCCATCTATCACACGCCGCTCGAAGCCGGCATGAGTATTGGCATGATGCTCATCAGCGTCGAGCTGCTCATGATGCTGTTTATTTTGCTGTTTATTCCAGGCGATTACGCTGGACCGTGCTTCATCGGCTTCGCCATCGGTGAATCGCTGGGTGCTGCCGTACTGCGCATCGCGGGCGGCATCTTTACGAAAATCGCGGATATCGGCTCCGACCTGATGAAGATCGTCTTCAAGATCAAGGAAGACGACGCGCGCAATCCTGGCGTTATTGCGGATTGCACCGGCGACAACGCTGGCGACTCGGTTGGCCCGAGCGCCGATGGCTTTGAGACTTACGGCGTGACCGGCGTCGCGCTGATCACTTTTATTCTTCTCGGCGTCAAAGATCCCACGGTCCAAGTCCAATTGCTCGTCTGGATCTTTGTCATGCGCATCATGATGCTGGTTTCCAGCGCGGGGGCCTACTTCATCAACGGCTTCATCGCCAACGCGAAGTATGGCAACGCAGACAAGATGAATTACGAAGCGCCGCTGACTTCGCTAGTCTGGATCACTTCCATCGTTTCCATTGCGCTGACCTACGTGATCTCGTATCTGATTATTCCCACGCTCGGTGGTGACGCCTCGCAGTGGTGGAAACTTGGAACGATCATCTCTTGCGGTACGCTCGCAGGCGCGGTCATTCCGGAGTTGGTGAAAGCATTTACTTCCACGGAGTCGCGCCACGTAAAAGAAGTCGTCGCTTCGGCGGAAGAAGGCGGCGCATCGCTCGGGATTCTCTCCGGCTTCGTCGCGGGAAATTTCTCGGCCTACTACATCGGGCTTGCAATGGTCGTCCTGATGTCCCTCGGCTATCTAATCAGCACTCTCGACCTCGGGCTGCTCATGCTCGCGCCGGCCGTTTTCGCTTTCGGACTGGTGGCCTTCGGCTTCCTCGGCATGGGACCGGTCACCATCGCCGTCGATTCCTACGGACCGGTCACCGACAACGCGCAATCTGTCTACGAACTCTCGCTGATCGAGCAAATTCCTGGTATCCAGGGAGAATTGAAAAAGGACTACAACATCGACGTAAACTTCGAGCGCGCAAAGGAGATGCTCGAAGCCAACGACGGCGCTGGAAACACGTTTAAGGCCACCGCCAAGCCCGTGCTGATCGGCACCGCAGTCGTAGGGGCCACTACGATGATCTTTTCGATTATTATGGCGCTCACGCACGGCCTCACGGAAAACGTCAACAACCTTTCGCTTCTTCACGCGCCTTTTGTGCTCGGCCTGATCACAGGCGGCGCGATGATTTACTGGTTCACTGGCGCAAGCACGCAAGCCGTCACCACCGGCGCTTACCGCGCCGTCGAATTCATCAAAGCCAACATTCACCTCGAAGGCGCGGCCGCCGCCAGCATCGCCGACAGTAAAAGAGTCGTGGAAATCTGCACGAAATATGCGCAGAAGGGCATGCTCAACATTTTCATCGCGGTGTTTTTCGCCACGCTGGCCTTCGCGTTCGTCGAGCCTTTCTTCTTCATCGGCTATCTTTTCTCCATCGCCATCTTCGGCTTGTACCAGGCCATCTTCATGGCCAACGCCGGCGGCGCGTGGGACAACGCCAAGAAAATCGTCGAAGTCGAGCTCAAACAAAAAGGCACGCCGCTGCATGACGCCACGGTTATCGGCGACACGGTCGGCGATCCGTTCAAGGACACGTCTTCCGTTGCCCTCAACCCGGTCATCAAGTTCACAACGCTCTTTGGCTTGCTAGCCGTCGAGCTAGCCGTGCAGCTCACCGCCAGCCAAGGCGGCAACGGCCTGACACACCTCCTTGCAGCCGCGTTCTTTGTCGTCTCTTTTGTCTTCGTCTACCGTTCGTTCTACGGTATGCGCATCCGCGGCTCCGCCGCGTAATTGCTTCAACAATCAAGCGATCCTGGGGCGGCCACCGGCTGCCCCTTTTTGTTTGTGTATTAGTTAGCCCAGCGGCGCCTGGGCGTCTCGTCGTCATATCACTTGGCCTCAGCGTGATTCTCGGATGCCTCCTTCCGCTTTGGCACCCGTCCAAAAGCTACTTCTGATTTCGGACGCGCCTTCCCAGAACAACTCTGTATTCAGAGACAAATCAGAGCTAGAATCCTGCGCATCGGAGTCGAGGTCCGATCCATGAAAATTAACAGTCCCTTTTTTCTTGCCGCTCTCGTGATCGCAGCAAGCCCAGGCATTTTGCTCGGTCAGGTCGACACCAAATGGAAGATCCACGATCTCAATCGCCCCGTCCCGCCGGTCGTCGATCCAGGCATCTCGAGCACTCAGGATTCGCCTGGACGCCCGCCCTCGGATGCAATCGTGCTCTTTGATGGAACCGATCTCTCGAAATGGCAGCACAAGGACGGAACGGCTGCGAAATGGAAGGTAGAGAATGGCTACGCCGAGGTCGTGGCGAAGACCGGCTACATTTATACAAAGCAAGCCTTCGGCGATTGCCAACTGCATGTCGAGTTTCGCGAACCCACGCCCCCACACGGCGAGAGCCAGGAGCGCGGCAACAGCGGCGTTTTCCTGATGGGCCTCTACGAAGTGCAGGTTCTCGACTCTTATGAAAACAAAACCTACGCCGATGGCCAGGCATCAGCCGTGTACGGGCAATACCCTCCGCTTGTGAACGCCTCGCGCCCCCCAGGCTTGTGGCAATGGTATGACATCGTTTTCCACGGCCCGCGCTTCGATGCCAGCGGTAAAGTCCTTCGCCCCGCCCGTGAGACGGTCTTTCACAACGGCGTTCTCGTGCAAGACAATGTCGAGCTCTCCGGCCCGACGGAGCACGGCCAACGCCCGCCGTACAAACCGACTCCGGAGAAACTCCCGCTTGCGCTGCAGGATCACGGCGATCCCGTCCGCTTCAGAAATATTTGGATTCGCGAGCTCAAGACCGCCGAGTGATCGCTTTGGTGGTCAAAGGCTTGGCCGCATGGGTCCCGAGCGCACGGGCTAGGTCTTGATCAGCCCTGCAAATTTTCGCGGATTGTTGTCGAAGCCCGGGAACACCGGTGCAAGATCCTTCACGCCGATGTGCTTCGTCAATATCTCTCCAATGACACTGCGGAAGTCCGTCGTCAGAGCCAGGTCGCGCCCTTCATTAAGCTGGTGATCATCGAGCCCCGGCCATTTGCCGTAGACGCGGCCGCCCTTCACGTCCCCGCCCATGACAAACATGCAGTTCGCGTGCCCGTGGTCGGTGCCCCGATTGCCGTTTTCTTTCGCCGTGCGGCCAAATTCGCTCATGGTCACAAAAACGATGTCTTGCATGCGGTCACCCATGTCTTGATGAAACGCCGCCAGTCCCTGCCCCAGGTCCTTCAGCAAGTTGGAGAGCTGGCCTTGCACGCCGCCCTCATTCACATGATTGTCCCAGCCGCCGCAATCGACGAACAAAACCTCCACGCCAATGTTGGCCTTCAGCAGTTGCCCAATTTGTTGCAGGCTCTGCCCCAGCCGGTTCGTCGGATATTGCGCGCCATTCTCCGGCTGATACTTCGCCGGATCGGCTTTGCGCAAAAGATCGATAGCCTCGAAGGTCTCCGCGCCAGTGCCGTGCAGCGCGTGGTCGACGGTTTGCGCGTACATGGCTTCAAATCCGCCCTCCACCATTTGCCCTGATCCCGGCGATTGCGCCATCACCTTAAATTGCTTCAAATCCGGCAGTGCGATCGCCGGAGCGCTACCGCGAAGCATGCGCGGCAGGTTCGGCCCCATTGCCACGGCGCGGAACGGCGAAGCGTTTTCTTCCGGCACAATCTCCAGCGCGCGGTTCAGCCAGCCATCATCGGTCGCCTTCAGGCCTGGCGTTCCCGATTCCATAAAATCCTGTGCGTCGAAATGCGAGCGCGTCGGATCGGGAGATCCTGCTGCATGCACGATGGCCAGTTGATTCTGATGGAACAACGGCTCCAGCGGTTCGAGGCTCGGATGGAGCCCAAAAAATCCGTCCAGATCGACAGCAGCATCCGTTCCGCCACGCTTCGGCTGCGGAATCGCGATGCTCGGCCGCAACCGGTAATAATTCGGTTCGCCAAAGGGAACCACAATGTTCAGTCCATCCGCCGCGCCGCGTTGAAACAGCACGACGAGCTGCTTCTTGTTTGGCATCGGCGTCGCCGCCACGGCGCGCTGCAAGAACGCGGGCATCGCGCTCAGGCCAACCATGGCCACGCCGCCCTGCTTCAAGAAATACCGCCGCGAAAATCTCATCCCTCTTACGCCTTCGCAACATTCGTGGCTCATCGTTACCTCTCACGTTCTGAATATGGGTGCGGCTTTTGCGGCACTTTTCGCGCCCGGGCCATTCACTGGACGTGGAAAAGCGGGGGCAGAGCCCCCGCACTCCAAACCCTATCGGCGCTGAAATTCTGGGGCGCCTAGCACTAATCCGGCCACAACTCCCAAGTCCACCTGCTTAACAGGATCGTCCAGCTTCGCCTGCACCACTTGTGGGCTATCCAGCTGCTTCTGTAGCGTCTCCACGGTCGTCGGCGCAACCTGGCCGCCCAGAAAAACCAGGACAGCCCGCTCCAGTGCTGCTTTCGCGTCCGCTGACGTTTCTACACCCAGCAGCGCCGCGACATCTGTGCGTGACCCACGCATCTTGTTCCCCGCCAGCGCCAGCGAGTAATTCAGCCGGTTGAGCAGCGCGCCCGTATTCACCCATGCATCTGCCTTATCCGCGTAACCGGTGGGCGGCTGGCACTGATAAATCGGCTCCCCGATTCGTCCCACCCAGCCGACCAGTGGCTGAGGCATATCCACGTCTGTTCCCAGCGCGCGCGCCGCGGAAACCACCAACTCGAACGGCGTCTTGATTTTCGCGCGATACGTTTCGCGCGACCAAAACTCCGGCGAATAAATCATGGTGTGCATTACGGCCTTGATGTCGCCGTCGCTTTCCTGAAACGATTGCGCCATCCGGGCCACGAGCGCTTCTGGTGGGGTATCCGAAACAAATCGCCGCGCCAGCTTCGTCGAAATAAAACGCGCAGTGCTCGGATCATGCACCAGCAGGTCGATCACTTCCTCGCCGTCCTTCATTCCGCCGGCATGAATCTTTTTCCCTAGTACATACTTCGGGTCAGGATCGTGCAATCGATCGTCAAACTTGAACTCCGGATTCTGGCGGGGTTTCTCGATAGTCCAACCGGTGAAGCACCGCGCGACTTCCGTCACATCTTTCTGCGTGTAGCCGCCATCGACGCCCAGCGTGTGCAATTCCATCAATTCGCGGCCGTAGTTTTCATTCAGCCCACGATCATTTTTCTTCTTCTGCTCGGACGGTGGCACCGGCGGCGGGCCCCAGCCACGATAACGCGCCATCTGGCGTGCATATCGCTCCTGCGCCTCGCGCTGCGCCGCCCGCGGGTCGGCGCTCAAAAAATTGTCGAGGTAAAACAGCATCGCCGGGCTCTTCGCTGAAGCCGTCAACAAATCCTTGAATTTCCCCAGCGTATGCGGCTGGATGACATCGCGCTCGTAGCCGGTCAAGTAGTAGCGGTCTTCGCCCTTGCCCGCAAACACATTCAAATGGTTGAACCAAAAATCGTCCATTACCTGCTGAAGCTGGCGCTCGCTATAGATGGCGCGCGTCACTTTTGCCATAGCCAATTCCGCAACCACGCGCTGCGGCTTCTTACTATCCTCAGCGATGGCTCTAGGCACATTATTCGGGTCACTGCCGAGCGCGTCCCGTTTCCCTTTACCCTGCGCGCCTGGATTCTCTTGCGCCGGATTGTCCTTCATCGGCGCGGGAGCATTCGCATCGCCACCATCGGGTTGCGCCGTCGCGGTTAGCTGATTCGTATTCGTCGCCGAGGTCTCCGTCGGAGCCGGGGGCGGCTGCACGTCTTTTGATACGATCGCCGCCGCCACGTCTGACCGCCTCTGCTGATCTTGCTCGATTTGCGCTTGCGCGCGCTTCGCTGCTTCCTTCTCCGCCGGCTTCGGCTGCGGATACTCTGCAATGAGCTTCTCGGAAGACATTTTCAGCGTCGGATAATCCTCGAGCCGCGCTTCCAGCGCCTTGTCATCAATCGAACCAGGATTGAGTTGCTGGTCGATCCATTTCGCCAGTCCCATTTGCCGCACGCGTTCCACATCGCCAGGCCGCGGGCCGTAAGCCAAACGGTTCAGCGCATGGAAGATCGCCTCGTCGGCGCTCAACTCTGTTACCGGTAGATTTTTTAGGGCGGGATCTTGCTTCGGTTTCTTATCTTTCGCCGCGGCCGGCGTCGCCCGAAGCAAAGGCAGATCGATACCCAATGAGAACACGCATGCCACAGAAAGAATGGCCGCTAGGAAAGACCTGGGTGCCGTCGAAATCGAAACCGACTGCGAAGCAAGGCCTTGCTGCATGCTCATGTCACTCTCCTGCCGGGCGGAATGGTCCCGAAACACGTGGCACTTCATAGAATAACCCTCCCAGCGCCTATAAGTTGCACCCCACATGGGGCAGTGTCGAATCCCTACTTCGGCCGTTCGGACAGGTCTACCCCTAACCAACTCATCCGCTTGGACCTACGGTTCGTTTCGGACCGTCAGCCGCGGTATTGACGTCCCCCACCTCTACCCGTATCCTCTGGCTGTTTCTCCGAGGGAGGGTTCGTGCTGATTCGTAATTTCATCTTCTGGCTTTCCACCAAGCGCGGCGTCACGAATCGCATTGCGCGCCACGGCATGAAAAATGGCTTCGCGCGGCGTTTCGTCGCTGGCGAATCTCTTGCGGAAGCGCTTACGGCAAGCCAGGAACTCTGCTCCCAGGGCCGAAACGTCAGCCTGAATCATCTTGGAGAAAATGTCACCAACGAAACCGCTGCGCGCGAGGTCCGCGCCAGCTACCTCCAAATGATCGAAGAGCTCCACGCCAAAAACCTCTCAGGCAATATCTCTATTAAGCTCACGCAACTCGGGCTCGACATCGACAAAGAGCTCTGCCGCTCGATGGCCCGTGAAATCGCTGCCCGCGCGGCTGCCCTTGGCCGAACCATTGAGATGGACATGGAAGGCAGCGCTTACACGGACGTCACGCTGGATATTTTCGAAAGCGTGCAACACGAACTCGGCAATTGCGGCTTGGCCGTGCAAGCCTACCTTTACCGCACGGAGAAAGATCTGTTGCGGCTCGCGTCCGTCAAACCCAAGATCCGCCTCGTCAAAGGCGCCTATCGCGAGTCAAAAAACATTGCCTTCCAAAAAAAGACTCAAGTCGACGCCAACTACCAGAAATTAACCACCCTGCTCCTCGAAGGCGCCACCGAGGGCACCTTCTTGCCCGCCATCGCCTCCCACGACTGGAACATGGTCGCCCACGCGCAAGCCGAAGCCGCCAGGCTCAAGCTGGATAAATCCCGTTACGAATTTCAGATGATCTACGGAATTCGACGCGACCTGCAGGCGCAGGTGCGCGCCGCGGGAGATACTCTGCAAGTCTACGTGCCCTTCGGCACCGACTGGTGCCCGTATTTTATGCGGCGGCTGTCGGAGCGCCCGGCGAATTGCTTGTTTGTGCTGCGAAGTCTATTCGCGGAATCAGGAAGCGCGTCGCGCCAGCCCGCGATTTAGCCGGCTCCGAAAAATTACGGCGAGAACTCTAAACAGTGTCATTCTGCAACATCGAAATCGATGACGCGATTGTTGGCGTGATGCCCCGCTCCGTCCACCGCCATCATCACCAGCCGGTAACCGCCGGGAGCCAAGTCCTTCACTTTAACGCTCATCCCCACTGGCACCATCGGACTACCTTTCTGAATGAAATCGTCGAGATGCACGGCCCCAGTGGTGTAAATCTTGTTGCCACTGGCCCTGTCAACGATGGTATAGCCGGCTGCAACCACGGGAGGATTCGCGGAGGTGAGCATAGGCTCGTAGACCTCCGTGTACAACGCCACGTTGTCGGTCTTCTTGAACCGGTTTGAAGCCGACGGATTCATCTGCATTCCCTTCACCACCAGCGGCGTGCGGTCTTCGAGCAGTGCCGAATCGAGGCTCGTCGGAATATCCGACAGCTTCTGTATCGAGTTCGTGAGCACCACTCCTCCCAGGCTAAAGTTCTTGCCGTCGTAAGGATCGATTTCCAGTGGCGACTCGTATTTTCCGAATGCGTCGTTCCCGGAACTCACCACGACTGTGAGCTTGTAGGTCCCCGCGCCGGCGTCGAACTGGTTCTGGTAGAAATACGGTTGCTTTGTGAACTCTTTCACTTCGTCTTTTTCCAAATCAAGATTGACGGTGTCGCTGAACTTGGCTCCTATGGTTCCGTCGGGCTTGTAGGCGATGCCCAGCACGTTCAAGCTGGCGTGATACTTTCCCTTGTCCTTGTTGAACTGCACCGTGTTCGAAGGGATTTCCATCGCCAGGTTGATCCGCGCCACATTTGGCGCCGTATAAAAATAGGGCATTTCGAACGAGCCATGCATCGTTCCGCCCTGCGTACCGGTTGCCCGCGCCTCGAGTTGCTTCTCGACCGGCGTGCCATCCAGAATGTTTGTGGCCTTTGTGTTGCAATACCCGCTCCGCGACCTTACGTTCAGTCCGCCGCGGTTCATCTTCACTTTCAGCGTGTGGCAGCTTCCATCCGCCGACGGCTGCGGCACATAACCCAAGATGTAAAACTCATTCTGCTCGCGGCCGATTTTCTCAAGCCCTCCCAGCAAGTCGTTGGTGTTGAAGATTGTGAACCCACCGGTTCCATCCGCCAGAGCAGCGAGAATTTGCTGATTGGTCGACGCCGAGGGCGGAAATGGAGGAACGATGGTCCTCGGCTGCGTGTAGATCGAATTTGGATTGTTTGTGTTGGAATTCGCAACGGTTCCACCGCCGGCGCGCCCGGTAGTTCCTCCGCCAGTTCCCCCGGGGCTTCCGGTTCCGCCTTTACCCCCGGTGCCGCCAGTGCCACCAGTCCCGCCGGTTCCCCCTGTGCCCCCGGTTCCGCCTCGACCGCCTGCTCCGCCACCTCCGGCCCCACCTGTTCCGCCTCCCGTTCCTCCCGTCCCGCCGCCTCCGCCTGGCCTTTGCGGCTCAAGCAGCCCGCCGGAGTAGGAAGCGAATACGAGTCGTCCGCCTGCGTAAAGGTCCTTTCGCTCAGATCTTTCGGCCACCGCCCGCTTCCCATCTTCTTGGCGCAGTAGCTGTGCATGTCCGCCGGGAGGCGTGGCCAGCAAACCGCGCACATCCAGCGAATAAATCGCCACATTCGCTTTATTGCAAGCGTCTATCGTGGCGGTGAGCTCGGACTCGCTCTCGCTCGTCAGCGGGAAGCCCGACGAAAAGAGCACCACCATCTTGCGCCCCGAAACTCCGCGGAGATTCTTGGCGAGACTGCGAACGGACAACAACATGCTCCTGGCTCCAAAATCCGCTTCGGCGTTGCTCATTCCGGAAAATGGCGAGCTCATTCCCGCTGAACCGCCCATGGGGCTGGCGGATGGCGAGAGTCCTGCAGAAGCTACCTGGACAGGCGACTGCGCGTTGGGATCGACGGACGAACCCTTTGCTCCTCCAACGGCTGCCCGCAGCAGGTCTGCGTTTGCCGTGAAATTTTGGACGATCTGCAAGGCCCCGCCGAATTCCACTACCGCCATCAACCGGTCAGGCCCGGCGTTGGCATCGATGAATTTCTTCGCGGCATCTCGCGCCTGAATCTGGTCAGGCATGGCCATCGTCGAATTATCGAAAAACAGGATGAGATACCTCTTCTGCCCCTGAGCCTGAATGGCCGTGTCCGCTCCGAACGAAAAACTCGTCACGCCCTGTTCTTTGTTGTCTTCGAAGACCTTGAAATCGTTCTGCGTCAGGTCGTGAACGTAGTTCCCCTTCTTGTCGGTCACAACCGCATCTACCAGGACGAGGCGCGACTCCGCCTTGATGGTTGCTCCGCTCTGCGGAACCGCATCCTGGGCCGGCGCGGCCGGCGCTTGGCCCGGCGGCGTCTGACCAGCAAGCTGCACGAAAAATATACAAGATGTGGCCGCCGCAAGTCCGGCAAGCCAGCCCCAAGTTCTTGGAATGCGATTCTTTTCTGTGTTCATTTGCTCCCCCATCAATTCGGAATGACTACGGCGCCGTTGCGCGCCGCAAGCTGCGATCCCTCCGAGTCACGCACGACCTGTCTTACCAGGTACGTGCCCGGTTTCACGTCGAAACTCGACTTCAGATTGAGGCCCGACCGCATAAGCCGGTCATAGGTCGGGTCCAGAAGCTTCATCTCCACGATCTTCTCTCCACCTGTCACGTAATTCCCGTTCTCATCGAAGATCGCCGTCGCCACGGTCAGATCGTCCCGCGTGCGCCCGTCGGCCTTACGGAAGTGCACGCCCTTAATATCGACATGCGTGAGGACCGCCAGCTTCGCCTGGTAGTTGTCCGTCTTGAAGAATTGAGTGTGCAAATCCACCGGCAAATCGCGAATTTCGTCCTGTGAGAAAAGCGCTTCCTGAATCTCTTGCTTTGCCGCCTCCACTGGATCGACCACGTGCCGCGGGGCGAAGTAGCCATGCCGCGCCTGGATCTTGTAGTTGGTCTTGTGCACGAACGACACCTTAAGCGTGTGCAAGCTTCCGTCGAGCTTCATGTTTTGCGGCGAAAACCCCAAGAGATACGTCATTGTCGGCGCGGCTCCTGCCTCGCGCAAACCCTCATCCACGTCGTTGCGATTGTGAAAAAAAGTCCCGCCCGTTCCATCCGCAAGCTGCGCCAGAACATCTTCTTGCGCCAATTGTGCTGCTATCTGAAAGGAGAGTTTGTACCCTGCTGTTTTGGGCGAACTCGTAGATGGGTCGGAGATGTCTCCCATATCCGGGGTGTACAGTCCCCGCGCGTCGATCGTGTTGATTACGATGTTGCCCTTGGTTGCGCGATCCACTACCTCGTTAAACTCCAGTTGCAGCGTCGAGGTAATGAATCCGGGAGAAACGAATACCATGATGCGCTGTCCCGGCATCGACGAGAGCCTGCGCAAGACCTCTTCCATGTGGCGCAAAGCATATTCCGTCGAAGAATCTTCTCTGCCGACTACAATACCCCCCTCTGCTTGCGCCATGGCCCGCGCCGCAGCAGCCTGTGTTTCGTCGCCGCCAAACGCACATTGCACGGCATCTTCCGTTGCGAGAGCCAATGCTTGCTGGTCGTTTTTGTTCTGGATGAGATCCGCCTCGTAATAGCTCATGTCCGGGCAATCATGAATTCCCGCACTAGGCGAATGAGGTAAGATCTTCAAAAGCGATTTCCGCAGCCGCTCGTGATCGTCGGTAAATTCCTCAGTGAATTGGCCGGACGTCGAGTAAATGCCTACTCGATCGGAAGCCGCCAGTGAATCTAAAAACTTGCCGGCCGCGTTCCGCACAAACATCGCGTCCTGCATGTTGAGGTGCTGATCATCGAATACGACCGATACAAAGCGCTGGGGCAGCGCAGCTACCGCCTTTGCCACGACTGGATCAGCGGGAGCATTTGCGTCGGCGTTGGTGGTAGTTGCAACTATGTGCGATTCCGGAGTCTCCACGCTGAACGTCGAGATTGTTTGTGGCTTGCGATTGTCGGAGAGCTGAAAATCTTCCTTGTGCAAGTTGGGCACCACGTGTCCCTGCTGGTCGCGCACCACTACGCGCACCAGAACTAGATTCACGCGAACCTTGAAGGTCGGAGCTGTATCGCGGCTCGAGACTTCCGCATTGTCGTTGGAAGCGGGCGCTTGCGGCTTCGCTGGCTCCGCAGGCGTCTGGGCAGGCGAACTCGCCGCCGGAGCGGTCGGCGAGGCCGGCGTTTGCGCGCTAACCCGAACACCCACACCCGTCAACACGAACAGCAACAAAACACACTTCAAGAGCCGCGCGAACGGGAACTGCGGTAGGTAGGACATCCCATTCCTTCTCTGATCCGCATCCGCAGGCACCGCCGGCTCTCTCGGAAGCCGGCACTACGGGGGAACCTTGGGACCACACTCGCGGAATGACTATACGCTCTGGTTAATTTTTGTGTCAACGCGTTTGCCCGCCGTCACCTTTGACAGTTGGCGGTACGCCGCCAAGCTCCAAACATCCTGCGCATCATCGTGCCGCAAGACATAGCGGTCTCCATTCACTGCCAGCACCCTGAAATAAGTCACTCCAGGCGAATACCAACGGTCCTCCACATCCGTGATCTCGAGCGTAAGCCCTTCAAACAAGATGCGCACGGGCCGCTCGTCCGCTTTGAAGCCGGAGTGGCATTCCACACGCACGAACTGTTCAGCCATGGGCGCGCGCTCCCCGCCGGTTTTCCGCTAACTCCGCATTCCAAGCCGCTCCCAGAAATACAATTACCGCCGAAAGCTGCATCCACACCATCAATCCGATGACCGCCGCCAAGCCTCCGTAAACGATGCTGTACGGCACCCGCCGCACGTAAAATCCAAACAGCACGTTTACCAGCCACCACAGGGAGGTCGCCACCATCGCCCCCGGCAGGACGTTCTTCATTCGTTCCTCTCCCGGACGTGCCACCCGATAAATCACCGTCAGTGCCGCAAGCGCCAACACAATCGCCACTGCCGGAAAGAAAACTGTCCACCAACCCTGCAGAACATGTGGCGTTCCCAACTCCTCGGAAAGCCAATGCCGGATTGGCCGCCCGAGAACGCCGAGTATCGCCGCTACCAGCAGCGGTGCGATCGTCACCAGCAGCAGCGCCAATCCGCGAAGTTGCCGGTGCCAAAATCCCGGTTGCTCCTGGTCGCCGTAAATCCTGTGAATTCCTTCCATCAGCAGCCGCATTACTTGCGAACCAGCCAGGAGCGTTCCCGTCCAGCCCACCAGCGCCAGTTTCCACGCTTCCGGCCCGCGCTTCACCAGAAATTCGGAAACAATGCTCTGGCTTCCCGGCGGCATGAATTCCGTCAGGTCCCTGATCAAATCAAAGAGGCTTGTTCGCCCGCCGATGCGGCTGGTGGCGAACCCCACCATGATGAGCAGCGCCGGGAAAAATGCCAAAAACAAATTGAAAGCGATCGCCTGTGAAATCATGGCGCAGCTCGGAAATACCCGCCGAAGCATCCGGAACGTCCGCCCGAGGAGCGAAAGGCTCGAAGCCATAGCGCGCCATTATACGCATCGCAAGCTTTCTCGTCGCGGCAGAAGAGCCGCTAAGTCTCTCCTTGCCTGATGTCCTCCGCGGCTCTTCCACAAAAAGTAATTGCGGGTGAAACGATTCGTACCTCGCTTTCACTATCCACCAGTCACCCGCGGGTCTGTCTGTTTTTCGGCCAATGACCTCATTCGCAACACGGTTGGGAAGCAGCGCAGAGTTTTCTTCATAGCGAGGAACTCCCGCTTGCCATCGACCGGCGAATCACGAGCGGCCCCCGGACCTCGCGCGTTTCAACGACGAAAGGAGTCTCGAGTATGCCCTCTGTCACAAGACTGCCCAGGCCCCACAAAATTCAGAGTTACGGTTGGCAACCTGATGTTCCCGATCACCGCGACTTTCTCTACTCGGCACCTCAGAGATTTCTGGGCGAGAATCTTCCGGTAAGCGTTGATCTCCGTCCGAAATGTCCCCCCGTCTACAATCAAGGACAGCTCGGCAGTTGCACCGGCAATTCCATCGCCGGCGCCATTCAGTTCGAGCAAATGAAGCAGAACATCCCCAATTTTGTGCCTTCTCGCCTCTTCATCTACTACAACGAGCGCGTTATGGAAGGCACCGTCGCCAGCGACAGCGGCGCGCAAATCCGCGATGGCATCAAGAGCGTCACCACCACCGGCTTTTGCCCCGAAACGGACTGGCCGTACGTCATCTCGAAGTTCGCCATGAAGCCGCCGCAAAAAGCCTATACCGACGCCTCCAAAGACCTCGCTACTTCCTATCAGCGGGTCCCGCAGGTCCTGAATCAGATGAAAGGGTGCCTCGCTTCCGGCTACCCGTTTGTTTTCGGGTTCTCGGTCTATTCCAGTTTTGAATCTCCACAGGTCACCAAAACCGGTGTTGTTCCCATGCCTGCCCCCTCGGATAAGCAGATCGGCGGACACGCCGTCGTGGCTGTCGGCTACGACGATGCGCTGCAACGCTTTTATGTCAGGAATTCCTGGGGACCAGCCTGGGGCATGAAGGGCTACTTCACCATGCCGTATGCCTATCTAACCGACAACAATCTCTCCGACGACTTCTGGACGATTCGGCTGGTCGGCTAACCGGCCTCAGGCGAAGCGCAGGGAAAGGCCCATCTCTAGCATTCCACTGTCTCGCTTCAATTTTCCTTTTCTACTCAGCGCCTCTCCGATGGCCGCATCACAAATGCCGGTACATCACCAATGCGTCGACGGCGCCCAGCGCCGGATGCGCGAACGCTCCCGGAAGCCGCCCGGCAATCTCAAAACCCATGCTTTGCCACAGTCTCACGGCGCGTTCGTTGCTGCTCACCACAAAATTGAATTGCATCGCGCGAAATCCTCGTGCCTTCGCGCGCTCCAGCGAATGCTGGCACATCGTCCGCGCCACGCCCCGTCCGCTCGCCCAGGGAGCCGTCATATATCCACAATTTGCGACGTGCGCTCCCCCGCCCTTCTGATTCGCGCGCAATAGATACGTCCCGACGATCTCTCCTCCTTCTTCCACCACAAATACTTCGTGCCCCGGCGAGTTCCAATACGCTAAAGCGTCCTCGCGCTTCATGTCCTGAGGCAATGCGTACGTGTCCCCGCCACGAATCACCGGCTCGAGAATTTTCCAGATTGCGTCCGCATCGCGTGCTGTGGCTTCCCGTATGAGCATTGTGTCTAGCTCGGACCCGCGCCTCGAGTTTTTGAGTGCGCCGGGGCTATTTTACCTACATCGTCAGCACTACACGAAATTGCGCCTTCCCGCTCATCGTTCGCGCGAATGCTTCGTTCGCCTTCTCCAGCGGAAACTTCTCGATCATCGCCCTCACTCCCGACTGTGACGAAAATCGCAGCGTATCTTCCGAATCCATCGCCGATCCGCTCGGCCATCCTTGGATATCCCTCCGGGCCATCAGCAGCGAGACCACCGATACTTCCATGGGCTCAAACGGCGCCCCCACAACGAGCAGTTTTCCGCCCACGCCGAGCCCGCCGATCAGCGCCGCGATCGACTTCGCATTTGGCGCCGTTGCCAAAATCACTTTCGCGCCTCCCAACTTCGCCAGCTCCTCCGCCGGGTTAGTCGCAACGGTATCGATGTAAACCGACGCTCCCAGTTTCTTCGCCAATGCCGCATTTTCCGGCCCGCGACCGATGGCTGCCACGCGATACCCGGCCTTCGCCGCAAACTGGATTCCCAGATGCCCCAATCCGCCGACTCCCTGCACGCCAACCAAATCGCCCATGGCCGCTCCGCTATGCCGCAGCGAATTGAACGTCGTAACACCAGCGCACAGCAACGGTCCTGCCTCTGCTGCGTCCAGATCCTCCGGAATTCGCGCCAAGGCCTCATGCCTTACTAGCATGTATTCCTGATACCCGCCGTCGCGCGTGAGCCCCGTGATCGCCTCGTTCTTGCAAGCGATGAAGTCTCCTCGCCGGCAGAACTCGCATACAAAATCGTGCCCTCCATGCCAACCCGTCCCCACACGATCGCCCTTCTTCCATTCCGTTACTCCTGCGCCCACTTCATCCACCGCGCCCGCAACTTCGTGACCCGGCACGCGCGGATACGCGATCCCAGGCCAATTCCCCTCTCTTACGAGATGGTCGCTAAAACAAACTCCGCAGGCATGCACCTTGATCCGCACCTCACCAAACCCCGGCTGCGGAATCTCCCGCTCCTGTATCTCAAAATCCGCCCCCGGCTTCGTAGCAACTGCTGCCTTCATCTTAGCCATCGCCGTTCTCCCGTTCTTCACACACACATTCGCTTTTCAGGAACCAAAACTCCTCGCTTTTGATGCGCCAGGAGTTCGGACAGTTAGGTGTGAAAGTTGCTGGTCGTCAGCGGGAGGAATTACATTGCGCGGAATAGGCCAGGCCGATGGAGACGCAAGACCGCGATCTCATCTTCAGCAACCCCTAGATCATAGCGAATCTGTGTGCAGGGAATACAGTGACGTGCTTGCCGCACGTTTCTCCGCGTCGTACACTCGAACGTCACCATATTAATGTCAAGGAACCGCCCATGACCACGCCGGCAAAACCAGTCCCCTCCACGACGACGCGCAGCGAAGAAGTCGTCGCCAAGCACAAAAAATACATCTGGCCGTCGGTGACCAACTACTACCAGAAACCACTCGTCGCCGATCACGCCGAAATGCAGCATGTCTGGGACATCGAAGGCCGCAAATATCTCGATTTTTTTGGCGGCATCCTCACCGTCTCTGTGGGTCACTGCAATCCAAGAATCACCAGCAAGATCGATGCGCAGGTCCACAAACTCCAGCACCTCTCGACGCTCTATCCGAACGAACAAATCGTCGCGCTCGCCGAAAAAATTGCCGAGATTACCCCCGGTAACTTATCGTCGAGTTTCTTCACCAGTTCCGGCAGCGAAGCCGATGAAGCCGCCATCCTCATCGCGCGCATGGCCACCGGCAGCTACGACATCGTGGCTCTGCGCCACGCCTATTCCGGCGGCTCATCGCTGATGAAGTCCGTCACCGCTCACGCTCCCTATCGCAAAGCCGCAGTCATCAGCGTTGGCATCGCGCATGCTATCAATCCTTACTGCTACCGCTGCCCGCTTCACCTGAAATATCCCGAATGCGAAGTCGCCTGCGCCGGTGACGTCGAAAATCTCATCCAAACCGGCACCAGTGGCAGCATCGCTGCCTTCATCGCCGAACCCATCCAGGGGGTCGGCGGCTTCATCACCCCGCCCAAGGAATATTTCAAAATCGTTTTCAACATCGTAAAAAAATACGGCGGCCTCTTCATCTCCGACGAAGTGCAAACCGGCTGGGGCCGCACCGGCAAAAAATGGTTCGGCATCGAGCAATGGGAAGTAACACCCGACATTATTACCAGCGCCAAAGGCATGGCCAACGGCGTCCCTGTTGGCCTCACCGTCACCACGCCAGAAATCGCCGCCGGTTTCCAAGGCCTCAACATCGCCACGTTCGGCGGCAATCCTGTAACCAGCGTTGCGGCCCGGGCCACCATCGAACTCATCGAAGAAGATGACCTCCTCGAAAACGCCCACGCCGTCGGCAATCACTTCCGCGCCAAGCTAGAAGAGCTCCAGGAGAAATATCCGCTCATCGGCGACGTCCGCGGCATGGGCCTCATGCAAGCTCTCGAACTTGTAAAAGACCGCAAAACCAAAGAACCCGCCCCCGCGCAAACCACGCAAGTCATGGAACGCGCCCGCGACCACGGCCTCCTTATCGGCAAAGGCGGCCTCATGGGCAACGTCCTCCGCCTCGCTCCCATGCTCAACACCGCCAAACCCGACGTCGACGAAGCCATCCGCCTTCTCGACAAATCTTTCAGCGAAGTTGTGATGTAAATTGATCCGAGGAATGCAAACAGCCCTTGCCACTGCTCTCATTTTTTTCTCGGCGCTTCCGCAGGCGGCGACTCCCGAGAAAAAGACTGTCTGGAAACCCGTGCAATTCGCCATCGTGAGATTCAACGACCAAGCCCCTCAAACCTGGAATATCTACCATTCGGAAAAGCGCGACGCGCTGCTTGTGAAACTGTGGAAACGCTTTCTCTATCTGGACCTAAAGGAAGGCGAGGTTTACGAAGTCGATCCGCAAACCGTGAAGCCGCAAGGCGACAACGTCGAATGGTCGCTCTCCGACCTTCCGAGCGACCCCATCGAGATTTCTGATTGGAAAATGCGCGACGTCGGCTTGATGGTCCGTCGGGTCCGCTTTCGCTTCGGCAAGAACGGCCACTACTTGGACATCAACTTGCCCCTAAAACCCGACGGCAAACCCGCCTACTAGATCTCCTACATCAATGTGGCGCAGGGCGGAGTCTGCGGAGCGCCCCGGGATTTTCCGCGCAGCACACTCCGCCGCCTTTCATCTCCGATACACGCCGTAATACCACGGAATCCCCAGCGCCCCCGGCTCAACCGCCACCACCACCGTGTCGCCGGCCTGAAATCGGTCGAAATCGTCCGCATCCACCGCCAAACCCTCGACCTTTTGGCCAGGACGCCACGAACGCACGTGCAATCGCCGGCTCCCGCGCACAATCCCCTTCATATTAAATTTACTCACCACCGCCGTCGGGTAGTACGCCAGGTTTTTCTGCGTATCGAGCCGCCCATTCACAAAAAGCGTCGCCGCAAGTATCCACGGCAACGGAATAAATCCCGCATAGATGCGCTTCAATACTTCGATCTCCTTGTGCTGCCGCGCACGCCTTTCCAGAATCACCGCGATCGTCAGAGCCAGAAAGAAGAGCAACCCAAAAAACACGAGCATCAAATCCAAATCCAGCGGCGGATAAATCTGGCTCACATAAGGAAATGCCAGCGAGCCCACCAGAAAAATTGCGGTCCGCGACACCAGCCGCCGCCGGAACAGCAACTCGGCCGCAACCGACGTCAACCCGCAAGATGGACATTGGTCAGCGGTTCGCGGGGAACCGCAATCCAGGCATCTGGTCAAACTCATGCGACCTCAAACGCCGTTCCGTACGAAGGGGGCGAATACTTTTTCACGAAACGCAAGCCGCGCGAAGCAACCCGCGCCGCAAACATAGTATAAGACGAGCTTAGGAAGCTGTGTTGGAGAGAGAGGCGAGAAGATCTTGATATCGTTGTTCGTGCTGCTCTTCGGAAAGCGTCACAGCCACGCCCATGCCAAGCCCGGGCTCGATGCGCTTCACGGAACAATCCACTTTTACGCGCCTGTCCAGCACCAAATGCGCCGTAAAACCCGCCCCAATCCACAAAGGATCGGCCGACTCGATAAACATGCCGTTGGAGCTGATGTCGCGCGTGCTGGCGCGCAAAACCGCCGAACCCCATTCGATCTCGAGGTTGGCGCGAAACGAGTAGCGCGGTGCCCAGCGCCGGTCCGACCGCCCGGACGTTTGATCCCCACTGCCCATTGACCTGGAAAGCCCCCCTGCCAAGGATCCCAAGGTGCGGCGCCAGGGCCATCTCGCCGCTCGTTCGTATCAAGCATACCCCTGCTACCAGCACACCCATACGACCCCAGAGACCGATGTTTTGTTCCCAGCAATGCACCTAACTTTTTCGGATATTTTCTGCCTTGGGATGAAAGGATGCCGCTTAGTTTTGATTAGACGCAGCCGCAGGACCGGGAGTATCGTCTTTCCGCGCGGATTTTTCTCCCGCCCGAATCCGCCGTTGCACTTCCGCCTGCAAATACTTACCTAAGCTCTCGGAAACGATTCCCGGCGATGCCAGCTCGCGCAAATCCGAAACGGTAAGCTCAGGCAAGTAGGCGAGCACGGTAGCCAGCGGCGACAAAGGATGCCGCACCAGCGCCAATCGCACGTTGTAGGTTATCGACCACTTGCGATGCTGCGAGATGGCGCGCACGACCACCGGCGGCAGCTTCTCACGCGACAGCACTCTCAGCACCTGTGCTTCTGTCAAATACGCATTGTCCAGAACGATCGAAACGATTTGCGCGTGCCCCTCTGCGAGGAGCGCCCCCGCCAGACGCGCCGGCCCTCGTCGCGCCAAAGTGATTTTTTGCCCAAGCGGCAATTGCGGCAGCCGCGAAACCAGCTGATCCTCCGCATTCCGTTTCAACTCCGTGGGAATCCCCGGCAACAGTGTGATCTGCACCAGATCCATCAAGTACAGATCGCGCAGCAAACGCAACGTAACGAGCCGTGGCGTCCGCGGGTGAAACGCCAGCGCCTTTTTGACGCGATAGCTCTTCAGGAGCGGCTTGCGCCGCGCCACTTCTTCAAGAATCTCTGCCGGGACGTTTTTTCGTTCCAGCAACATGCACAATTGCGTTTCCTCGAGCGACGGATTGTCGAGAAGAGCCAGCAGGACCTCCACGTCGGCATGGTGAAGCAAAGCCGCCAGCTCGTCGCCGGCCGCAACGAGCGCGCGATCCCGATTTTTGTCCGCGCCCGCCATTTCAGTGTCCCGCGTGATCCCCACTGGAAAGCAACCCCAGCGCCAGCCGAGCCGCCGCCTCCGCTGGAGAAACTCGCAAGCTGCGAATCTCCGCCAGCGGAAACGCATTCCTCAATCGCTCATCAATTTGACTCTCCAGATATTTCGAGCGCCCCATCATGCCGCCGGTTTTTGCAACCACAAACCGCGCCTCTCGCAAATGCAATCGCTCCGCAAGATTTTCCGCCAGCGAAGCCAGATCAAACGCAGCCGCCCGCAGAATTCCCCGCGCCTCTTTTCTCGCCGCGGTTTCAGCCGAAGTCTCAGAAGGAGTCTCGAGCCAATCCGCTACCATGGCCACAACAGAAAACAATCGCGGAAACACTTCGTCCGAAGCAGCTTGCGCCCGGGCCTTCACCTCTGACCAATTCGCGCAACCCAGCTCCCGCAATAGCCGCTGCCCCAGCACCGCATCCGCGCCGGTGCGGTCGTTTTCATGCATCGCCGTCAAAACCGCGCGCCGCCCGATATCGTAAGCGCTGCCTTCATCCCCAATCTGCGAACCGTATCCGCCCGCGCGCGCCGTTTCGCCGCCCGCGTTCCGCCCCACTGCAAACGAACCCGTCCCCGCCAGCAGCACGACCACTTCTCCGTCGCCAGCCGCCGCCAACGCGAGATCGAGATCGGTGCAAACCTGAACCTTCGTTTCCGGAAATTCTGCGGCTAGAAGCGCGCGAACCTTTTCCGCCGATTCCAGCGGCCCCGCTCCTGCGAGGCCCGCGCATATCGCAGCAGCCGTCACGCTTTCGGGCAACGCCGCCTGTGCGAGCGCTTGCCGTGCCGCTTCGCGAATCGCGCCAATCGCCGCCCCAAACCCAATCCGCAGCGGATTCGATGGCCCGGCCTGCGACCGCGCCAAAACCGCGCCAGACTCGTCCATCAACACGCAATCCGTCTTCGTTCCGCCGCCGTCCAATCCCAAGACAAAGCGCATACAAAAAGTTTAAGCGAGAAACGCGCTCAATGCATTCGAGGTTGAAAATAGCGTGCGCAAACGTGCGCCGTGCCGTTGCTCTCGACCTTTGGCCTTCGCGACAGGCCTCGCGCGGCGACTTACTCTCCGCACCACACGGATTCCTTGACCTGCGTAAGCCCTGCCACTATTCTCGGTTCTCTTTTTGATAGCCAACTCTTGAACGAACGAGGAAACCTCCGGGCCGCCGAAACGCCGCCCCTGCACGCGCCGCAAACCACACATGCGCATCCACCCACTCGACCTCGCCATCGTCATCATCTATCTTCTCGCCGTAACCGCGCTGGGCATGCGCTTTCGCCGTGCCAAAAAGGACATCGCCAGCAGCAGCCGCGACTCCGTCAGCCTCGATTATTTTCTAGGAGGCCGCACGGCGCCATGGTGGGCGCTGGCTCTCTCGATTGTCGCGACAGAAACTTCCACGCTGACCATCATCGGCACGCCCGCCATCGCCTACGGCGGCAACCTGACATTCCTCCAACTCGTCATCGGCTATCTCATCGGCCGCATCCTGATCGTCCTTCTGCTCCTCCCCGGCTATTTCCGCGGACAATTTCTCACCGCCTACGCGCTCATCGAAAAACGCTTCGGCGAAAAAATGCGCGCCGTCGCTGCCAGCACCTTCCTTATCACGCGCGCTATCGCCGAAGGCGTGCGCGTCTCCGCGATTGCACTCGTCGTCAGCGTAGTCCTCGGCACATCCGAGCACCTGGCCGTCGTCATAGTCATCGCGCTCACCATCCTCTACACTTTCGAAGGCGGCATGAAAGCCGTTATCTGGACCGATGTCGCGCAACTCCTCCTCTATCTCACAGGCAGCGCCGTTACGTTTTGGATTTTGCTCCACCGCATCCCCGGCGGATGGACCGAAGTCGCGCAAGTCGCCGCAGCCAGCGGCCACAAATTGCAAGTCTTCGATTTCTCCTTCAACCTGGCTACGAAATACACCTTCTGGTCCGGCCTGATCGGCGGCGCTTTCCTAACCATGGCCAGCCACGGCACCGACCAAACCATCGTGCAAAGACTTCTGGCCGCCCGGAATGAAAAAGACAGCCGCCGCGCCCTCCTAGCCAGCGGCGTAATCGTCCTCGTTCAATTCACGATCTTTCTCCTCATCGGTGTCGTGCTCTACGTCTTCGCGCAGCATTCCCAGCTCCTCATGGCAGGCGAGCGCCCCGACCGCATCCTCCCCTTATTCCTCGTCCGCGAAATGCCCACAGGCCTCGCCGGCCTCCTCCTCGCCAGCATCGTCGCGGTGGCCATGTCCAACGCCAGCGGCTCCCTCAACTCCCTGGCCGCAAGCAGCGTCCTCGATTTCTCGAAACTCCGCGGCCAGTCCGCCGATCCCGTAAAATTCCTCCGTCTAAGCCGCCGCATGACGCTAGTCTGGGGCATCATCTTGATGTGCTTCGGTTTCGTAAAATGGGGCCCGCTTCTGGAAACCGGCCTCACGGTCGCATCGCTCCCCTTCGGCAGCCTCCTCGGCCTGTTTCTTCTCGGTACGCTCGACCGCCGCGCCACCGCCACCGGCGCCCTCATCGGAATGTTTGCCGGTCTCGTCGCCGTTCTTTGCGTTTGGAGATTCACCCCAGTTGCGTATACATGGTACGTGCTGATCGGCGCCGTCATGACCTTCGCGGCGGGAAGCATGGTGAGTCAATTCAGCAAACCCGAAAGAGCAAGCGTGAACTTGTAGGGGCGGGGCTTGCCCCGCCCGCTTTTGTGCCGCACCGACTTTGACGAATCTACCGAGCGGGAGACAATGACCGAAAAACGTCTCGAACTAGTCCGCGGCCTCGGCAGCTGGGCTTCCGGCGCCATCGTCGTCGGCACCATGATCGGCACCGGCATCTTCCTAAAGCCCGCCGAAATGGCCCGCGAAGGCCGCTACGTCTCGGTTGTCTTCGCCGCCTGGATTGTCGGGGCGATCCTCTCCCTTTTCGGTGCACTCTCCTTCGCAGAACTAGGCGCCGCCATCCCCGAAGCCGGCGGCGAGTACGCCTACCTGCGCCGCGCCTTCGGCCCCGCCTGGGGCTTTCTCTTCGGCTGGATGCATGCCATCGTAGGCCGCCCCAGCTCGCTCTCCTCCATCGCCGCCGGCCTCATGCGCTTCCTAAGTTTCCTCATCCCCGTCGTAGCGGCTCCAATCTTCACGCTCCACATCGCCATCCCAGGGCTCACAACGTGGCTCAAGCCTTACGATTTCGTTTTTACCTGGGCGCAACCGCTGGCCGTCCTGTGGATCGTCGCCATGACCGCCATCAACTATCTAGGCGTCCGCCTCGGCGGCGCCGTCCAGGTTTTTCTCACCGCCATAAAAATCACGTCCGTAGCCATCGTCATTGGCGTTGCGTTTTTTTCACCCAAGGTTGCGCTTCACACTCCCGATCCGATGTGGCCGAGCGCGTTAAACGGCAGCGTCCTTAGTGCGTTCTTAGCCGCGCTAGCCGCCGCACTCTGGGCCTATGATGGTTGGGAAGACTTAAATCTGGTGGGTTCAGAAGTAGAAAATCCCCAGCGCAATTTTCCGCGCGCGCTAGTCGGCGGCGTGGCACTCGTCGCCATGATCTATTTTCTCTTCAGCGCCGCTTGCCTGAAGGTATTGCCGTTCGCAGCGGTCGCCGCCTCGCCCCACATCGCCTCCGACGTTGTCCAACACGTCGCCGGCCCCATCGCCGCCGCTTGGATCACCGTCGCCATGGTCATCAGCGCCCTCGGCTCGATGAACTCTTCCGTCCTAAGCGGCGCGCGCCCCGCCTACGCCATGGCCCGCGATGGCATCTTCTTCAAAATCGCCGACGGCGTTCACCCCAAATACCGCACGCCCGCCCGCTCCCTGATTTTTCAATGCGTCCTGGCCAGCCTCATGGCCCTCACCGGCACCTTCGAAGAACTCACCAATCTATTTATTTTTGCAGGATGGATTTTCTACGGCCTGGCCGTCGTCGCCCTGTTCCGCCTCCGCTCGACCGAACCCAACATGCCCCGCCCCTACCGCTGCTGGGGCTACCCCGTAGTCCCCGGCCTTTTCGTAGCCGGCGCCCTCGCCCTCACTTTGAACATTTGGCTCGACCGCCCAGGCCGCTCCAGCATCGGCCTCCTCCTCATCCTCGCCGGCCTCCCCTTCTACCACCATTGGACGAAAGGAACGCGCGCGCATGCAGCCGTCGATCCCCAGCGCTGATCTCCCCAAGCCTGCAACTTCCCGAGGGGCCGCCCGTTTGATCAAGTTCCTGATCTATTCTGGAGCGGCAGTTGCATTGCTGCTTACCTTCTTTGTCGCAAGATTCTTTCTCTGGGCCAGATGTTTTGATCTGCGCGCATTTCGAGTCCCCAGCGCCTCGATGTGTCCCGCTATTTGTCTCAACGAGCGAGTCATCGCCGGAATGGACGCTTTCAACACGCGCGCACCGCAGAGCGGAGAGGTCATATTGTCCGAAAGGGACGAAGGCAACACGAAATTCGTCAAGAGGGTCATCGGTGTTGCAGGCGACACGGTAGCGCCTGGACCGTCAAACACCATCCTCGTCAATAACAAGCCGCTCAGCCTGCCGCCGCCTTGCGGCGAGAAGAACGCGTACGCTCATTTGGCGGCAGAAGGGCCACCGTTTGAACCCGTCAAAGTGCCGAAAGGTTCTCTCTTTGGGATTGGAGACAATCTGGACAGCAGCTACGACAGCCGTCACTTCGGGTTGGTCAGCCTGGATAAAGTGAAAGGAAAGGCTCTGCTCATTTATTGGTCGCCGAATGAGTCTCGCATCGGCTGCAAACTGAATTGACCGTACCCCCGCTGTGGAGTGCGACAGCTCTGCTGCCGCTTTTCTCAAGCCCTGGCAGGTCTATATTTTTGGCAAGTCCTTTTGAGCAAGATTGCTATGCTGAGGCCGCGTGGCGCGATCTCACAATCTGCACCGGGAGCCCGCCGGCAAGCAAAGCCACTCCAGGCAAAACCACCCACGCGACCAAACCCATCAGTAAGGCGCTAGGCATGGTGTTGTGGCTGATGTGGTCGTCCAGTATCAGCGACACTGGGATCCAAATCACGAAAAAAACCGAGTACGGCAAAACAGGAAACACAGTGGAAAGAAGCGCTGCGCGCGGTGACGCTCCAGCGCGGCCCGCTAGATACGCTCCCATCGCGCCAATCAAAAGCAACGACAGCAGCCACGGCACGTAAATCACCGCCACCGGAGCCGTCATTCGCCAACCGGAAGTGCTCACGATGACCGGCTTCGGCCCAAAGAACTGAATCACCATGAGCAGCATCATCGAAAGGAACAACGTCAAAAAACCGGGTAGCCACACTTGTTTGACTCGGTCCGTCATACCGTCCTCCTTCTTTCTCGCTATCTGAATTTGCCCCCGGAGAGATCGCCAACTCTTTACTTCTGAAAGAGCGCGCGCGACCGCCGCTTCTTCCGAAAACCCTTGCCGGCATAACTGCTCAAAGGTTTCCTCGAGATGGCCAGCAAGTTCAGCAATCACTTCGTTCCGTTCCTCGGGCTCAAGAGAAATAGCAGCGAACTGCTCGCCGACGAGTGCTTCCCAATCAGGCATGGGACACCTTGGTGAGGCGCTTCAGGGCGCGAAACAGTTCGGCCCATTCGCGGCGAATCGGCGCTATCTTTTTCTTCCCTTCGGTGGTCAGGCGGTAGCAGCGCCGGCGCCGGCCGGTGCCGCTGGTCTCCCAAGCGCCACGCACCCACCCGCGTTTTTCCAGTCGATACAGCAACGGATAAAGCGACGCCAACGTGAATCGCAGCGAACCGAGAGTTTGCTCTTCGATGCGGCGCGCCATTTCATACCCATGCAGCGGCCCATCTTCCAGCACGCTCAGCACCGCCAATTCCGCCGTCCCGCGCTTAATCCCCGGAGCAATCATCATGTCTCCTATACATAATAATCCTATATATAGAACCAAACGTTGTCAACTGCTCCAAAGGCCAGCTGGAACTAAAGGACTGCAGGGACGGGGCTTGCCCCGCCCCTGGTTCATCAACTAAGCGGAAGCCGCCCGTAAAGAAGATGGAAACGCGGGCACAGACGACGCGGTGATAGGCACCGCAACGCTCTCCGCTTCCGGACTAACCACAACCTCCGGATGCAGAATTCTTGCGAGCGCTTCAACGCCAGCAATCAATCGCGGCCCCGGCCGTGAAAAATAACCGCTCGCATCCATTGCATACACGCGCGAATTGCGCACCGCTGGAATCGCGCTCCACTCTTCCGGAAACGTCATGGCGTTGTATTCATCGCGCGCCTGCTTCGCGTTGTACCCGCACTGCGCAATCAAGAGAATCTCCGGAGCGGCATCGATTACGTCTTCGGCGGAAATCCGGAACGAAGGTGTGCGCTTACGCCCAAGCACATCTTTTCCGCCCGCAATTTCGATCATTTCCGGCACCCAATGCCCGGCCACATAAAATGGCTCGAGCCACTCGAGAATCGCAACGCGCGGGCGATGCTCGACGCCATCGAGCTGGCACTCGAGCTCGCCAAGTCGCATCCCGATTTTCTTCAGCACAGTTTCCGCTTCATGCCCGCGGCAAGCGGCTTCGCCAACCCACAGAATGTCGCGCCACACATCGCCAAGATCCTGCGGATTCAGGCAAAGAACTTCCGGCGGCTCAGGGAAACGCGCAAGCGTGGTCGCGAGATCATCCGGCGAAGCCGCGCAAACCTGGCACAAATCCTGCGTAATAATCAGATCGGGCTCTAATTCCCTAAGCGCCTCGGCATCCACCGAATAAAGACTCTCGCCGCGCGACACATATTCGCGGACCAGCCGGTCAATCTCCAAGGGAGACGCATCGTGCGGCAGCCGCGAATGAATCACCACGCGCTTCGTCCGCGCCTGCACCGGAAAATCACATTCGTGGCTCACGCCGACAATTTCGCTGTCAAAGCCCAAAGCGAACAAAATCTCCGTGGCCGAAGGAAGCAAGGATACGACACGCATGCGCCGACTCTACCACAAGAGAGACCTGGCCGTGCAGCGCTACTTGCCGATTAGCAGTGAAACGGAGTTACTTGTAGAGAAAATACTTGCGGCGCGTTTGATCGAAATTCGCGAGATCCGTCGACCAGCTCGCTACGATTTGCTCTGGCTGAACACCGGCCTGAAGCTCTCGGATCGTTTCCGAATTGCCGATGAGGAAAAGCAATTTCGCCGGATCAAAGTTCTTGGGATATGACTTTTGCAAAATGACAGCGATTTCCAGCCCCACACGAACGGAGCGGACGGCGGCGCGGTCGGCGATCCGAATGCCGACGCCTCCGCAGCGCTGCCCTGCGTAGAGACCGGACACCGGGATAAAGGGCTGATCTAGAAAACGCAAGCCGGGCAGATGTCGCGCGTTCAACTCGTCTGCCACCGCCATTCCGTCCATCCACGGCGCGCCGAATTCCTCGAAGGGCGTCTCCGTCCCGCGTCCTACCGAAACACCCGCGTTTTGCAATATTTCGATGCCCGGATAGACAATCGAGCCCTTCACCGTTCGCAAATTAGGCGACGGCGGAACCCAGCGAATCCCTGTACTTTCGAAAAAATAATTCCGATGCCAGTTCTTCATCGCGATCACATGCAGGTCGCAGCCGATGTGATTCTCGGCGTTGAAGAATTGCGCCAGCTCGCCGATGGTGAGCCCGTACCGGATGGGTAGAGGAAAGTATCCGACGATATTTGTCTTGTCAGAATCAAGCATGGGGCCTTCAATGACTTCGCCGCCGAGGAGATTGGGCCGGTCCAAAACATAGAAGGCGATGTTGTGCTTTGCGGCTTCTTCCATGCAGTACGCCATCGTGGCCGTGTACGTATAGAAGCGCACGCCAGCGTCCTGGATATCGAAAACAAGTGTGTCGATGCCCGCAAGCATTTCGTCCGTGGGCCGCAGCGATTCGCCGTACAGGCTATACGTGGTGAGGCCGGTCGTCGGATCCTTTGAGGATGCGTATTTGTCGTCAGCGCGGCCGGAGATGCCATGCTCCGGACTAAAGAGCGCGACAAGCTGTACACCAGGCGCGTGGAAAAACAGCTCGATCGACGAGCGGCCCTGCGCGTCGAGGCCAGTGTGATTGGTGATTAATCCTACGTGCTTGCCGCGAAGGGGCGCGAATTTCTCGGCTTCGAGAACGTCGAGGCCCGTTTGGACGCGGCCGGGGCGGCCAGATTTTTTTACCGTAGCGTGGACGGGAACACCGTGGGCGAACAGAATAACGAAGCAGAGTGAGGTACTGAATTTTTTCTTGAGACCGCCGCGAATTTGGAGCAAAGCATTCCCTCCGGTTGTGCGTCACCAATGATATTCTGGAACGCTTCGTTCGGGGCTGCGTTGTGAGCGTGAAGTGCGTGTGTTATATACAGGCGCAGGATCCGGGCGTCCACCGGGAGACCCACAACTGATGAAAGGACGCGGTACGGGCGTTCTGCTGCTCATTCCTTTTGGTTTGTTCCTTCTTCTTATGGCCCACACGACGCGCAGTCAGAGCAAAGCTTCTTCCGCACCCTCGGTCACTTCGACGCCTTCCTCATCCGCAAGAGATGCCTCTGGCGCGAAGAAAACCCCGCCGCCGGCGAAGCCCTCGCAGAAATTGTCTCCTGCCGCCGCGCAATGGGTCGATTCGACGCTTGGGAAAATGACGCTCGACGAAAAAGTCGGGCAATTGATTTTCGCGACCTATCACGGAAGCTTCACCGCAACCGACGCGCCGGCCTACGCCGAGATGGCGCGCGACGTCGAGAAACTCCATGTCGGCGGATTCATCAACATCACGCAGAGCTCGCCGCTGGGCATCGTAAAAAGCCAGGCGTATCCCACCGCCGTGCTCACAAACCAATTGCAAGCGAAATCAAAACTCCCGCTGCTCATCGGGGCCGATTTCGAGCGCGGCACAGCCATGCGTTTGGATGAGGGCACTTCTTTTCCAACGGCGATGGCGCTCGCCGCCGCAGGCAATCCCAAAGACGCGTACACGATGGGAAAAATCACCGCGCTCGAAGCGCGCGCCGTGGGCATCCACTGGATTTACGCGCCAGACTCCGACGTAAACAACAACCCGAATAATCCGATCATCAACACGCGCTCCTTCGGGGAGGATCCGCAAAAAGTTGCCGAATACGTGACGCAGTTCGTGCATGGCGTGCAAGAAAACGGCGGGCTTGCGACAGCAAAACACTTTCCAGGCCACGGCGACACCGCCGCCGATTCGCACATCGATCTCCCGGTAATTCACGCGGACCGGGAGCGCCTGGAAAGCCTGGAGCTGGTTCCCTTCCGCGCGGCGATTGCCGCCGGCGCCGACAGCATCATGACAGGTCATCTTGCGATCCCTGCCCTCGAGCCGGACACAAATACGCCGGCGACGCTCTCGTCAAATATTTTGACGGGACTTTTGCGCAAAGAGCTTGGCTACAAGGGCCTCGTCGTGACCGACGCGATGGACATGGGTGGCATCACGGTTCGTTATGCCCCGGGCGAAGCCGCGGTGCGCGCGTTCACGGCTGGGGCGGACGCGCTGCTGATGCCGCCGGTTCCGGATGCTGCGATCGATGCGCTGAGAGACGCCGTAAAGTCCGGCCGAATCTCGCACGAGCGGCTCGACGCTTCTGTGCGGCGCATCCTGGAGGCCAAGGCGCGGATCGGACTTTACCACGAGCGTTTGGTGGATGTGAACGCGCTGAACAATCATTTCGGCAAGGCGGAATGGCAGCGCCAGGCGCAGGAGATTTCGGACGGCGGCGTGACGCTGCTGCGAGACACGGCTCACCGCCTGCCGCTTGATGAAACGAAACCGACGCGGGCCCTGCTCGTCGCGCTGTACGCCGATCCGGAACCGTACCCTGGCGAAGACCTCGAGCGCGAGCTGAGGTCGCGCGTGGATGCGCTGACCACGCTGCGCGCGGATACGCGGTTTGTGAAAGCGGACAATTTGAAACTGCCGGCGCCGGACACCTACGACCTGGCGATTCTGGCGTTTTTTGTGCGCGTGAGCGACCGCAAAGGGAACGTGGATATTCCCGTCGAGCAGGCGGCGCTGGCGGAAAAAGTCTACAAGAACGGAAAGCCGGTAGTGACGATTGGATTCGGCAGTCCATATCTAGTCGAACATTTTCCGCAAGCCGAGACTTGGCTTGCGGCGTTCGGCATCAGCGACGTAGCGCAGATTTCCGTGGCGCGAGCGCTGTTCGGCCAGATTCCAGTGCGCGGCCACTTGCCGGTCACCGTGCCGGGCGTGGAAATGAAAGCGGGGTTTGGCATCGAGCTGGCGGCGAATCCCATGACGATTCAGCCGATGGATGTGCACGCCGAAGCGCAGCTGCAGCCCGCGTTTGACGTGATTGAGCATGCGATTGCGGACAAAGCATTTCCTGGCGCGGCGCTGGCCGTTGGTTACCAGGGAAAAGTTTCGCTGCACTCGTTCGGTAAACTGAGCTACGACCTGAAGTCGCCCCAGGTGAATCTGCGAACGATGTACGACGTTGCGTCGCTGACGAAAGTGATTGTGACGACGACGCTGGTAGAAAAACTCGCCGAGGGCGATTTCAAATCGCCACTGAATTTGGATGCACCGGTCGAGCGCTACTTGCCCGAATGGGCCAGCGGCCCGCAGCCGGATTGGCGGCACAAAGTGACGGTGCGGCATTTGATGACGCATACGTCTGGCCTCCCGCCCTTCAAAGAGTATTGGCGCACGTCAAAAGGCAAGCCGGACACGCTGAAGATGATCTTTGCCGAGCCGCTCGAATCGGAACCTGGAACAAAAATGGTGTACTCCGATCTCGGAATTATTTTGATGGCGGAAATTATCGAGCGCTTGACGGGGCGAACGCTCGACGACCTCGCGAAGGATTACATTTTCTGGCCGCTGGCGATGAACGATTCGATGTACAAGCCGCCAAAAAAACTTTGGCCCTCGATTGCGCCGACCGAACTTGATGCGAATTTCCGGAAGCGTTTGATTCAGGGCGAAGTGCACGATGAAAACGCTTTTGCCATCGGCGGCGTTTCCGGGCACGCTGGATTGTTTAGCACGGCAGCCGACCTGGCGGCGTTCTGCCAAATGTTGCTCAATGGCGGCGTGTACGCGCACCAGAGGATATTGCGCCGCGCGACGATTGTGCAATTCACGGTGCCACAACAACTTTCAGGCGGCACGCGCACGCTGGGTTGGGTTGTGCCCACTGAAGGCAGCTCCAGCGGCCACTATTTTTCGCCCCACAGCTTCGGCCATACCGGTTTCACCGGCACCTCAATCTGGATCGATCCGGACCGCCAGCTCTTCGTTGTGCTGTTGACCAATCGCGTGAATCCCACGCGTGAGAACCACAAAATTGCCGAGGTTCGGCCCGCGTTGCATGACGCGGTGATGCAAGCGCTCGGATTTGCGGGACCGCCGGCGCCAACCAAGTAGGTGTTGCGTCTAAAGTGATCTGAGAATTCCTTATCGGCCTTTGGGTGGCACATAAAAAGCGACAAGATTTCCGTCTGGGTCACGGAAGTAGATGGAACGGGTTCCCCACGGCTGCGTGGTGGGTGGCTTGACCCATGTTTTCACCAGGCTTTGTAGCCTGGCGTATTCTTTGTCGACGTCGGTGACCTGGAATTCCAGGATCATGCTCTTATTGTTCGCAGGATCAGCCGAGCCGGGAATGTAGTTTTCCTGTGCGGCCGCCGAGAAAATCGCGAGAACTCCCACATCCGTGCGAAATTCGGCGTAATCTTCACCAGACTTTTCTGCTTTAAGCGCGAGGATCGGTTCGTAAAACTGGACAAGCTGGTTCACGTTACTGGTGATGAGACAGGTGTGCATTAGTTTGGGGACGCCGATGGCGTCCGGAGGGCGATGGCTGTCCGTCCTCCTGAGATTCCCCGACCATCCTGTGATGATCGCTGCCAGCCCAACTGCCAAGAAACCCATTTGGGAGGTTGTCATCGCGGTTTGCTCCGGAACATAGCGCGTTGCGTGCGCTGGTGGACCCGAGGGTCCAGGCTATTAGACGCGAGAGGCCCTTGATGAGCTGACCTTATGAAAGAAGAATGTTTTGCTTCAAATCTTGGGCGGCTTGGGCTAGGTCGGCGGGTTTGCCGAGATCGCGCCAGTAGAAGTTGTCGTGGCGGAAGGCGAGGATTTTCTGGCCTTGGGAGGAGAGGCGGAGGTAGGAGTCGATGATCGAGAAGGGGCCAGTTTCGGTGAGTTGGAGGAGCAGGCGGGGGGAGATGATGTGGATGCCGGAGAAGGCCAGGGGGAGAAGCGGGGAGAAAGTTATGGACGCGGGAAGTGGCGAGTGGCTAGTAGTGGCTAGTCGTGAGTCCGAAGAAAATGCGGATTCCTCGCTACGCTCGGAATGACAAATTTTTGCTCCTGCGTCGCCCGAGGAGGCGTTTTCGATTGGCGTGACTAGGGTCTGGATGCGGCGTCCGGCGAGTTGGAGTTGGTCGTTGAAGAGGAGTTGGCGCGAGGATTCGCGGGCTTGGACGGCTAGGGTGGCCAGGGCCCGATGATCTTTGTGGAATTGCAGCATGGCGTTGAGGTCGATGTTGCTGATTACGTCGACGTTGTGGAGGAGGAAAGGCTCGTCTGGGCGAGCGGGATCATGCTGGAAAAACCAGGCGGCCTTTTTTAGGCCGCCACCGGTGTCGAGGAGTTGATGGTCTTCCCGGGAGAGTTCCAGACGCATATTGAAATTGTTTTTGGATTTGAGATAGGTCTCGACCATGTCGGCGAAGTGATGGATGTTGATGATGGCTTCGGTGATGCCGAAGGTGCGCAGTTGGGTGAGGGTGATTTCGAGGAGCGTGCGGCCGTTTAGTTCGACTAGGGCTTTGGGGCGGGTGTCGGTTAGGGGGCGGAGGCGGGTGCCTAGGCCGGCGGCCAGGATCATGGCTTTCATGAGGGGAACCAGGGAGTACTGGGTAGTGAGTAGTGAGTAGCCGGAAAAAACCGCGGAAAGACATTTACACTGAGAACGCCGAAAGCACAGAGAGCGCAGAGAAGAGCGGAGGTCATTTGCGGAGATTCTCGAGGCCTAGGTGGCGGAGTTGGACTTCTACGCCCGGTTTGGGGCGGAGGCGTTTGGCGAGTTGCTCGGCAAGGTAGACGGAGCGGTGTTGGCCGCCGGTGCAGCCGAAGCACACCATTAGATTTTTGAAGCCACGGGATTGGTAGCTGGTAATGCTGGCGTCGACGAGGCTGAGGACGCTGGCAAAATATTGATGGACGCTTTCTTGTTGGTTGAGATAGTCGATGACTGGCGCGTCTTGACCTGTGAGCGATTTGAAGCGGTCCTCGCGGCCGGGATTGGGTAGGCTGCGGCCGTCGAAGACAAAACCGCCGCCGTTGCCGGTTTCGTCGATGGGCAGACCCTGGTGAAAAGAAAAACTGAAAACGCGGACGACTAAGTTGTCAGCTTCGCTTGCCAAGCTTTGCAATTTCTCGGAGGCGAGCATGCCCTGGAACGCACCCATCAGCGCGGGAAGGGCGATGGGCAACTCGGCGTGATGCAGAAGCCAGCGGAGATTTTTTAGGGCGTAGGGGACGCTTTGAAGGAAATGGGCTTTGCGCTCGTAGAAACCGCGAAAGCCGTAGGCGCCGAGGGCTTGCATGATGCGGACGTAGACGTAGGCGTAGTAATGGTGGATGAAGGCTTCGCGGTCGACGGAGATAAATTTCTCGAGCGCGCGAAGATAGTCATAGAGAAATTGCTGGCGGAGGTCGGGAGGAAGATCCGCTTTCGCATCATAAAGCAGCGAGGCTATGTCGTATTGCAGGGCGCCTTTGCGGCCGCCTTGGTAGTCGACGAAATAGGGTTGGCCGTCGCGGAGCATGATATTGCGCGACTGAAAATCGCGGTAAAGAAAATAATCGCGCGGCGCGCTGAGGAGAAAATCGGTGAGGCGGCTAAAATCGTCTTCAAGAGCTCGCTCGTTGAAAGGGATGCCGGCGAGGCGAAGAAAATAATATTTGAAATAGTTGAGGTCCCAGGCGATCGATTGTCGATCGAAGCTGGAGATAGGATAACAAACGGAGTAGTCGAGATCGTGGCCGGCTTCGACTTGAAAGCGCGGAAGGATGGCGACAACTTTCTTGTAGGCTTCGACGACTTGCGGAGCGATGGCGCCGCCCTGGCGATTCTTGGAGAGAAATTCGAAGAGTGTGGTGTCGCCGAGGTCTTCTTCGATGTAAGCGCCGTGGGCGAGATCTTCGGCGTAGATTTCGGGGACGGGCAAATTGTGTTTGCGGAAGTGCTTGGAGAAGGTTAGGAAGGCGGCGTTTTCCTCGCGGACGTTGTAGAGGATGCCGATGGCGGAGCGCGGGCCGGCGGTCAGGCGGATAATCTTGCGGCCAGAGCCGCCGAGCTCGCCTTGAAGAGGCTGGACGTGATCGACGGGCGCGTGGAAGTGTTGTTCGAAGAGAGATTTTAAAATGTCGATGGACATGGGTTCGCGCCGCGACGGTTCCGATGAATCAATAAAACAAACCGTTTTCTAGCATAGCTGATTCTTTGCTGGGAGATTTGGGCGGAAGTATGGGTGTGTGCCTAGAAATGTCGAGGGTGGAGGAAACTGGGGAAAAACATTTACACAGAGGGCACGGAGAGCACAGCGGACACAGAGAAGAGGACGGACTGAAGCCTGTGCCACTCTATAATTGTGGGATGGGCTTGGAGAAGAAGGACGCGAGAAGCACGGAGCAGCGGTTGGCGGCTTCGAAACAGCTGGACCGGATGACGGCGCTGGAGATTGTGCGGTTGATGAACCGCGAGGATCGCGAGGTGGCGGCGGCGGTGGGGCGGGAGTTGCCGGCGATTGCGAGGGCGGTGGATGCGATTGTTACGGCGATGCGGCAGGGCGGACGGTTGATCTATGTGGGGGCGGGATCAAGCGGGAGGATGGCGGTTTTGGATGCGGCGGAATGTCCGCCGACGTTTGGGATTTCGCGGGAGCAAATGGTGGCGCTGATTGCGGGAGGAAGACGTGCGGTGACCGGGGCGGTGGAAGGCGCGGAGGATTCGGCGGAGAATGGGGCGCGGGATTTGCGGCGGTTGAGATTGGGGAGCAAAGATGTGGTTGTGGGAATCGCGGCGAGCGGGACTACGCCGTACGTTTTGGGGGCGATGAAGTTTGCGCGGGGGCGCGGGGCGACGACGATTGCGGTGATGGCGAATCGGGATATGCCGCTGGCGCGGTTGGCGAAAATCGCGATTGCCGTGGGAGTGGGGGCGGAGGTGTTGACGGGGTCGACGAGATTGAAGGCGGGAACGTCGCAGAAGTTGGTCTTGAACATGCTTAGTACGGCGGTGATGGTGAGGTTGGGGCATGCGTATGAGAACTTGATGATTGATGCGGTTTTGACAAATGAGAAGCTGGAGGGGCGGGCGGTGAGGATTTTGATGGAGGCGAGCGGAGCGCGGGTGTCTGCGGCAGAGGACGCTTTGCGGGCGGCGGGACACAGCATGCGAGTGGCGCTTGTGATGTTGAAGCTGGGAGTGGGGGCGCGAGAGGCGCGGAAGAAATTGCTGGCGGCAAGGTCAGATTTGAGAAAGGCATTGGCGGAATGACGTCGCTGGGAACGGCATTCCTGATCCTTGGGGGAGTTCTGATCAGCGCAGCTTCTATATTGGATTGGACGTTTCGCGAAATCTACTGAGAAGACGAATGGACAAATTTCTTATCAGGGGAGGGAAGGCGCTGCGGGGGCCGGTGGCCATCAGCGGAGCGAAGAATTCTGCTTTGCCAGTGATGGCGGCGGCTTTGCTTACGGCCGAGAAAGTGGCAGTGCGCAACATCCCGAAGGTGCGCGACCTAGTTACGATGAGTAAGCTGCTGACGTTTATGGATGCGAAGGTCTCTGTGACGGAAATGCCGGCGAGCGATTATGTGATTGAGGCGCCGACGTTGAATCATGCGGAGGCGCCGTATGAGTTGGTGAAGACGATGCGAGCGTCGATATTGACGCTGGGGCCGCTGATGGGTCGGCTGGGAGTGGCCCGCGTTTCTTTGCCGGGAGGGTGCGCGATTGGGGCGCGGCCGGTGGATTTGCATCTGTCGGCGCTGGAAAAAATGGGCGCGGAGATTTCGATGTCGCATGGGTATATCGAAGCGAAAGTCCCTGGAAATGGATCGAAAGGTCGACGGCTAAAGGGCGCGCACATCGTATTTGAGAAAATTACGGTGACCGGGACGGAAAACATTTTGATGGCCGCGACGCTGGCGGATGGCGAAACGGTTTTGGAGAATTGCGCGCGGGAACCGGAGGTGACGGACCTCGTGGTGATGCTTCGGAAGATGGGGGCGCTGATTGAGGGAGACGGAACGGCGACGCTCAGGATTCGCGGCGTCCCCGAATTGCACGGTACGGAGCACCGCGTGATTCCAGACCGCATTGAGACGGGGACTTTTTTGGTGGCGGGAGCGATAACGGGCGGGGACTTGACGATCACGCATTGCGAGCCGGAGCATCAGGGTGCGGTGATCGCGAAGCTGCAGGAGGCGGGTGCGTGCATCGAAATAGTGGACAAGACGACTTTGCACGTGCGCGCTGGAAAACAATTGGTTGCTGCGGACATGACTACCGAGGAGTATCCGGGGTTCGCGACGGATATGCAGGCGCAGTACATGGCTTTGGCGACGCAAGCGGAAGGAACTTCGGAGATTACTGAAACAATTTTCGAAAATAGATTCCTGCATGCGAGCGAAATGATTCGCATGGGCGCGAATATTTCAATTGACGGGCGGCGAGCTGTAGTACGAGGGCCCGCGGCTTTGTCAGGAACGACGGTGCAGGCTTCCGATTTACGGGCGAGTGCGGGTTTAGTGTTGGCTGGCTTGGTGGCCAGCGGGGAGACGGTGATCGAACGCGTGTATCACATTGATCGCGGGTACGAAGGGATTGTGGAGAAGCTGCGGGCGGTGGGAGCCGACATTGAGAGAGTGCACGGCTCTGGTTCTGGCGTACACACTTCCGCGCCGGCTCCGGTAGCTTGAAAATGAGCGACGCACTCCCCGATGCTTATTTCTTGAAAAGTGAGCGGCTGGGGTTTCGCTGCTGGGCGGAGGAGGATGTTCCGCTCGCGCGTGAGTTGTGGGGAAACGTAGAGGTTACGCGGTATTTTGGCGGGCCGTTCTCTGATCAGGAGTGTCTGGTTCGATTGAATCGCGAGGTCGAGCGGTTAAAGTTGCGCAATTTTCAATATTGGCCGATTTTTTCACTGAGCAACAACGAACATGTTGGATGTTGCGGGCTGCGGCCGTATGGGACAGATGCTGCGATTCCTGAGTTGGGGTTTCACTTGCGGCCGAAATTTTGGGGACAGGGGTTGGCGGTAGAGGCTGCTCGGACCGTCATTAGATATGCGTTCGAAACGATCGGCGCAAAGGGATTGGCGGCGGGGCACCACCCTGAGAATCTGAATTCCAAAAGAGTCATGGCAAAGCTTGGTTTTCGCTACACGCACGACGAATTTTTCCCTGCGCTCGGGATGAACATTCCCTACTACTTGGTGGTGCGCGGCGAAGAAAGATCGTGAATGTTCGATCTTCCTAACGCGGAGCCATGATGGCAACAATCAGAGCGAAGTAGCCGAATGTCAACAAGCCTCCGCCAAAAAACTGGCCCCATTGCTTCCTGCCAGGCCGCAACTCTAGGAACCCCGTCATGCAGGCAGTGATGAGCAGGAAATGGGCAACGCTGCCAACGAACACCATCAGCGTATCAGGCCGACTGACATGGCCCGTGCGGAGCAGAGACCAAAATTGTCCCGCGCCCGCTTGAAAGAGGTGGGTCACGAACAAATTCAAAGCGTTCCAGAGTATTGGGATGACAACACCGATGCCAAATCCCCAAGAGCTATTTCGGCGAGTGAGTACGATGACGGCCACATAGATCAGTGCCTGGAACACATGCAAGAGGCGAAGCTGCGGAATAAGGAAAGCCGACACCGTCAGGGCAAATATGAACAGTGCAACTCCAACAGTAATGGATACGTGTACCCAGCCGGATCCGGTTATCAGGTTTTCTTTCATACAGCTCCTTACGGAGAAGGCTGTCGAAAAGTTCCGGCATGCGACCGTCTGCCAGGTGGATTTTGGAATAGGCGGAGAAAACAGGAATTAGCGTAGAGGCGCAAAGTACGCAGTGCTTCGCAGAAAAACGAAAAAAAGGCCGCCGATCTCTTCTCGGCGGCCTTTAGTTTTGATGGAGACTGAAATTACTCGCTGGCGCCAGAATCGCCGCCGGAGTTGCTTTCACCGCCCGAAGAACCTTGACCGCCCCCGCCGCTGGCGGCTGCCTTTTGCTGCTTCTCGCGGGCTTCCTTGATGAGGGCTTTGCGCGAGAGGCGGACCTTGTTGCCCTCGATCGAGAGAACCTTTACGAGGACCTGGTCGCCCAGCTTCAGCTCGTCGCGAACGTCGCGGATGCGGTGCTCGGAGATTTCGCTGATGTGCAGGAGGCCGTCGGTGCCCGGGAAAAGTTCGACGAAGGCGCCGAATTCCGCTAAGCGAACGACTTTGCCAAGATAGGTTTTGCCGATCTCGGCGGAGGCGGTGACGTCGCGAACCATTTGCAGGGCCGCATCGCCGCCGGCACCGCTAGTGGAGAAGATGTGGACCGTGCCGTCTTCGAGGACGTCGATCTTGACGCCAGTGGCTTCGATGATGGACTTGATCTTCTTGCCGCCTGGACCGATGAGGTCGCGGATTTTGTCCTGCGGAATCTTCAACTTGAAGAGCCGCGGAGCGTAGGCGGAGATTTGCGTGCGCGCTTCACTAAGCGTCTTTTCCATGGTGTCCAGGATTTGCAGGCGGGCTTTCTTGGCCTGGGCCAGGGCTTCGCGCATCATGGCGATGCTGATGCCCAAAACCTTGATGTCCATTTGCAGGGCGGTGATGCCTGCGCGTGTGCCAGCGACTTTGAAGTCCATGTCGCCGTAGTGGTCTTCGGCGCCGGCGATGTCGGTGAGGATGGAATACTTCTTGTCATCGCCAACGACGAGGCCCATGGCGATGCCAGCGCACGGAGCTTTCAGAGGAACACCGGCATCCATGAGGGCGAGCGAGCCGCCGCAAACGGTGGCCATGGAAGAGGAGCCGTTGGATTCGAGAATGTCGGAGACCAAGCGCATGGCGTACGGGAAGTCCGCTTCGGGAGGAAGCAAGTTGACGAGAGCGCGCTGCGCGAGAGCGCCATGGCCGATTTCGCGGCGGCCAGGGCCACGAAGGAATTTTACTTCGCCAACGCTGAACGGCGGGAAATTGTAGTGCAGCATGAAGCGATTGAATTGGTCTTGCTCGAAGAGCAGATCGAGGCGCTGCATGTCTTCCTTGGTGCCGAGAGTCAAAGTGGCGAGAGCTTGCGTTTCGCCGCGGGTAAAGAGCGCGGAACCGTGCACGCGCGGGAGCAAGCCGACTTCGCAGGAAATGTGGCGGATCTGGTCGAAGGCGCGGCCGTCTGGACGGCGGCGGGCGTTCAGAACGTCATCACGGAAAATATTCTCGCGAAGGCGCTCAAACGCACGCTTGGTGAGCACTCTCTTTTCGTCCATCTCCTTCTTTGGCTCTTCGGGAATGACCTTGATGATTTCTTCCTTTAGGGCATCGACGAGGTGATATCTCTCTTTCTTGGGATGTTTCTCGGTGTTGAGAGCGTCGTGCAGCTTTGCGCCGTACTTTTTCTCGAGGTCCTTATAGATGGATTCGTCGAACGGGACGGGCTTGGCGACGACCTTCACTGGTTTC